>Ga0172380_10000833_pt1 | contig 56123 bp, 91 predicted proteins | sample Leawe162metaG_FD_119747 | JGI IMG/M metagenome (GOLD analysis project Ga0172380, IMG submission 119747) | Leachate microbial communities from a municipal landfill in Southern Ontario, Canada - Leachate well 162 metaG | ecosystem: Engineered > Solid waste > Landfill > Unclassified | place... | reverse complement strand
TGTGCTGATCGTTTGCTGCGCGCTCCAAGTGTTCGCGCCATCCAGCCACGGGAGCTTGTGCCCGCTCGTGCCCATGTCGGCGCTGAACTGGTTGCCGGTGAGGATGACGCCGCCCGTGGCGCTATACGTGCCCGCGCCGCTGATCTGTGAAAACGTGATGTTGGTCGCGCCAATGGTGGGCTGCGTCGCGTTGCTGTTCGTCCACTGCGTGTTGGCGTAGAGCGTGCCGCGCTTCACCATGACGGTGGCGCCCCACAATTCAAAGCCCGTGTCAGCATCGCTCACGCGAGTCCACGAACCGGCCGCCGAAACATAGAGCCCGTTTTGCGTCTGCGTGGTCTGCGCGCGCACGAGCACACGGCTGCCTGAGGTGAGCACACCGTCAATCGTCTGCTCGCCTGACAGCGTGATGTTGGCGGTGGTCGCTACATCAACGGCAGGTTTCCAGAACACGCCCGTGATGGCGTTGTCGACATACGACTTGACTGCCGACTGAGTTGCCACCCGCGTGGCCGAGTTCGCCGCCAAGGTCGGGTCAGTGTCCGCAACATCGGTTGCGAACATGGAAAGTGCGATGCCTGACGCCACGATGGCAGTGAGGCGCGCAGCCAGCGGCTGCTTTGTGTCGGCGTAAGTCTTTGTCGCCTTCTGCGTGGCCACGCGCGTGTCAGAGTCCGCAGCGAGCGTGCCGTCAGTGTCAGCCACGTTGGTGGCGAACATGCTCAGGGCAATGCCGCTGGCGACGATTGCCGCTAGCGGTGCGGGCAGGCCTGAGCCATCGACCAGCGCGGCAACATCCTCATCAACCGCTAGGGCGAGCGCCTGAAACTTGGGATAGGTATCATCCCGCATGTCCTCATCAGGCGTGATGAACTCGGGATAGCCACGGTTCGGCGTCGTCATGGCTCGTTGTTCTCCACCTTGATGAGAAAGCGCACCTTACCCGATGTGACGGGCGAGCGGCCAACAATCGTGATGCGGTCTAGCGCCTCAAGCTGGCCGAGGTCGACCACGTCAGCAATCTCGACATATGAGCCGGCGGGCGCGTCGGCGCCGATGTAGAGCCCCACCTCGCGGATGGCCGCCGTGGGCTCGTCTGTGGCCGCGTAGGGCGCCTCAACCAGCATGTAAGGGGTTTCGCTCACTGAGGTGTTCCAGCGCGTGCCGTCGCTCATCGTGATGGTGCCCGCCACATGCGGCGTGATGAACGTGAGCACACCGGGGAAGATGCCCAGCGGCGTGGTGAGGGCCGTCTCGCCCGTGGTGTCGTCGTCGGGTGTCACATCCCACGCGGGATCGCCAGAGCCCCACGCGGGCCAGAAACCTGAGGAGGCATCGGCAGCGTCAACGATGTCCTCAACCACCATGCGCCAACTCTCATTCCACGAGAGATTAGGCCACGGCTTATTCATCCACGAGCGCGGGCGCTGCGCATAACCGTCAATGTGCGCCGCCGCAGGGTCGGGCGTGCCCCGTGTGTAGATGCGGCGGCGTACAAAGTTGACCATGCTTTAGTTTGCACCCCCCGTGAGCGCGTCAAATTCCTGCTGCATGCGCGCCACCGAGTCGCGCGCCCGTTCCTCACGCAAAGACTGCGCGCCGGGGTAGGCGTCAAGGGCGGGGTCACGCGGGGCGCTGGCGCACGCGGTAACGGCGGCCAGGCTGATAAGTGCGATAAGGGTTTTCATTCCAAGTCTCCTGTAGGGTGCCAATTCACCCCACATAGCAGAATTCTGGTAAGGCCCTAATAGTTCGTTACGTCGACGGCCAAGAATAGCGGCGACACCTCAACGGCAATGTATTGGTTGCCGCTGCCAAAGCGGGCATAGGTCAGGTGGTCATAGCCAAGGCCGTCGCTGGTGGTGAAGGCGCCACCCCACCAGTTTTCGCGCTCGCCCGTAATGTCATCTATCTCGCTTTCACCGTACCCGTTCTCAAGCTGATAGGCGGCCCACACGCGCCCGGCGCCGAATGTCGTGAGGTCGGGGCTTGGCCACAGTTCATGGCTGACAAGCTCACCCGGCGCGATGCGCAAGGGCTTCTGTGTGCTTGAATAGACGGGCACGCCAGTGACGGGGTGGCGCAGGCGCAGGCCCGGCCCCGGCGTTGTGTCGACCGGCGCGAGGTCAAAGACGTAATAGTCAAAGGCCGTGCCGTTGCCCTGCAGGAGCACGCGCCATGTCCACGTAGTGCCCGACACCTGCCCACCTTGGATGAGGTGAGCGCTGGCTGATTTGATGGCCAGGATGGGGGCTGTGCAGTCGCTGACAGTGATGTCGCGATAGTACAAATCAAAGGCGGCGAGCGTGTTGGTGGTGCTGCTGCCTTTGCTTTTGAAAACATAGTTGATGTAGTCCAAATCAATCTGAAACACGCCGTTGGCATTCTTGACGCGGAGTCCTGCGGTGGTCATCAGCGCAATCCGTGAATGACTTTGAAGGCGTAGGCGTAGGGGTTCGTATATGTCACCGTTGTGCCGCTGCCGCCGAAGATTGGCCCCGTGGCCGAGCTAGACCACGTAAAGCCCGCATTGACCGGGTAAACCCTGCGCCATGGCGTGCCGTACTCGGGGCCAAGGTCGGGCACAGAGTAGCTGCCCGATGAGCTTGCCGGAATATCAGCAACAGCCGTGATGCGCCCCCACGCGAAAGTATGGTCACTGATGATGTTGCCCGCGCTGTCGCGTATGCGCATGCCCGGATAACTCACGACAGGATTCCCAACTCAAGCACAAGCACGTTGGACGAGTTGTAAGCCCGCAGCTGGTTGCTCGCCAGTTCCATGCGCTCACCCGTGGTGACCGTGCGCAGCAGGCCGATAGTGGCCGTGATGGCGTCGAGACTGGTGACAGACATTTTGGCCGCCGTGACGCTGCCGTTGATGAGCACGGCGCCATTCATCTGGATTTGACCCGCGTTGATGATGACGGTGGAGGGCACGCCGCCGCCTGAGGCAAGCGCCTCAATGGTGGCCACGTTCGTGCCCGCCGCAACCTTGATGCCCCAAAACGCGCTGATGCGCCCGTCGACACCCGCAATGGCCGTGGCGTTGGTGCTCACGCTCGAGCTGAGCGAGCCCACCGACGCGGTGAGCGTGCTGTCAGCTGATGTGCGGGCGGCAACCTCCGTACTGATGGCCGTGGCGTTGCTGCTGATGGCCGCGTTGGCGATGCCCAAGTTGGTGGTCAGCGTCGACGTTTCTGACGCCCTGGTCGCCGTTTCCGTGGCAATGGCCGTGCTGTTTGCGGTGATGGCCGCATTGGCCGTGCCGAGGTTTGCCGTGAGCGTGCTGTCAGCGCTTGCACGCGCAGCCGTCTCGGTAGCAATCGCGGTGGTGTTCGTGCTGATGTTGGCGTTGGCCGTGGCCAGGTTGGCGGTCAGCGTCGTCGTCTCGCTGGCGCGGGTGCTTGTCTCTGTGGCCAGCGCGATGGTCAGCGTGCTGACGGCCGCAGTGGCGGCGCCCGACTCTGCCGATACCGTCTCAATGCGTGACTGCATGACCGCGTCAATGCGAATGAGCGTATCAGCATAGACGATGCCGTCAGCCGTAGAGAGTTCATCGGATCCCGGTGCGAGTGGTTTATAGAACACGGCCAACACCGCGTCAGTGTCCTCAGGGGTGAACACCTCGCCCGCGTTGCGGTCTAGGCCATAGGCACGCAGGGTGGTGCCGTCAGCATCGTAAGCGAATGAGAACAGGTGACCGCTGCCGGCACCGTTGCTGAAACGCGTGCTGACATCCTCCTGCGACCACGCGAGGCCACCGGCGCCGAACGGGGGCGCGTAATAGACACCCCACGGGGTTTGCACCTCCGTTTCGTCAATCAACACCTCGCCAAGGCTGATGTGCGAGAACTGACCGGCATTCACCTTGAGGGTGGCGGCGCCGATGATTTCCACGTCGCCAATGTCGCCGGGGCCACCCACCTGCCAGAAGGGAAAGCACTGGCCGTAGGGACCGGGGCCAACAACATTGTCGAGCGCGTCGCTGATGGCGTCGAGATAATCGGCCAGCGGGCTGCCTGGTGCGGCCGAGCCCGCTTGCGGCACGATGAAATCAGCGGTGGCCGTGACCGTGTAAACGGCTGACCACTCTGAGGGCTTCACCAAGCCGAGGAAGCGGGCGCGCACCAGATAGTCAACGCCCGGTAAAATGCCCTCATCAATCGTGCAGGCGTTGGCCGTCAGCGGGTCGGCGCCCGCGTCAATCGTCTTGGTGATTTTCTCGCTGCCGCCGCCATCGGTGGTGACCTCAATGAAACACTGCCTGATGCGCGTATCATCGGCATTGCTGATGACCACGCCGATGGCCGGCAGCGTGGTGCCGTTGCCGTTGATGGCGAACGCGGCGACGCCGAGCACGGGCGGCGCCATGAGGGCAAACTCAGCCTCTTGGGTGGGCGCGGGCGGCGCGCTGAGGTCCGCCGCCATGTCGCCGGTCCACGCGACATCATCGGGGTCAACCTCTTTCGAGGTCATCAGCACGTACATGCCCTTTGAGGGGCTAATCATGTACTCGATGCGGATGCACTCAAACAGTTTGCCATCGGGGAAGCGCGCGCCCGTGCGCTCAAACCAGTCACCCTTCTCGATTTCAAAGGCGATGGGCTTGTAGCATTCCGTCAGACGCGCTTGGCGCCGGCGGTCCTGAGCGTGCAGCCACACAAGGCGCTGAACGCGCTCGCTGTCGGTGTCAACGTCAATGTCGACATCCTCACTGAGTTCATCGCCACCATCGGCGGCCACCCAATCGGGATCCGTGAGGCGCGGATATTCGACGGGGCGGAACAGCTGCGCCGGGTCGGGGAAGGTGCCCCGGAATGAGTTGAACAAATCACTGACGCTCAGCTTGTCAGAGTATTTGCTCTGCTCGCCCACGATGAGGTCGCTGTCATACAGCGTCATCACAGGCGTGCGCGCCTGCGGGCCGAGAATGGCCAGGCGGCCGCCACGGTCGACAACCTGACCGGCCTTTGCGCGCGCACACTTGATGAGAATGTCGCGGTGAGTGTTGCCCGCATTGAAGATGGCGTTGAGCTGATAGCGGGTCTGGTAGGTAACGCCGTCCTTTTTCAGCACCTGCTCATCTGAAATGTCTGCTTCCTCGGCAAACACGTCATAGGGCAGCTGCCACGGTTGGAGGCCCGGCCCCCATGCGTAAATGTTGGCGTTGTCATACGGGACAATTCCAAGCTGGTAGTGATCGGCAAACACATCGGGATTTTGATTATATTGCCACGTATCTGGCAGCTTGTGCCGTTGGTCGCCGCTGCCGCCCGCTGTCGTGTCCTGCCGGCGGTCATACCAGCGGCCACCACGCATGAGGAAGGATGAGGAAACGGGCGACAACATCACGTCATCATCCCACTGCATTTCAACAATGGCGTAGCTGACGCCGCGGCCACGATGGTTGACCGTCCAGTCAGGCTGATTGGCGAACGCTCGCCCCGCGAGGTTTGCGTCAACAGCTTGGCTCTGCCGGCCGTCATACCACGTCACCCACAGGCGATCGCCACCGCTGCGGAAGTCGGCAATGGACGTGCGCACGCCATGCACGAGGTTGCTGAGGTACTGAATGCCGTTCGCATAATATGCGAGCGCGCCCTCGCATCGGTGGTCAGCCAGGGCGATGACCTCAATGAGGTTGTTGTTGCCCGGCCCCGTCACGTAGAGGCCCACGCGCGAGCCGCCCGTCAGACGCTCGCCAATGATGATTTCGCGCAGCGCATCGGCGGCCACGTTGGTGTCAAGGTTGCTGCCCGGATTGTCGCGCGCGCCCGCGTCACCGGCGATTGCGCTGAGCCCATATGAGAGGGCCGCCGAGGTGGCAATGTACGTGGCCGCGTAGGCCGTCGCCGCAACGGTGTTGTAAACCGCATAGCTGCCGAGGGCGTGTGAAAAGGCTGTGCCCGCCCACTGCGCTACCGCTACTGCTGCATACTCAGGCATCCCCAACCCTCCAAGCGGCCAGGCACAGCCTTGAGGGGATTTGCTGGCAGCCGTCCACCCCCATCACCATGGCCTTGGCGCCGAGGCAGACGCCGAGCGTTTTGCCCACCTCGCCCCTGAACAGCAGGATGTCACCCCGCCGGCGCAGACCCGGATTGATGCGCGGCAGGAAGCTGTCGGCAACGTCATCGACATCGGCCCAGCCGTTTGCCGCCATGTAGGCGCGCGCTGAGGCCTCATCATCGTATTTGCCGCGATGTGGGGCCGCGAAGTCTATTCCCGTTTCGACCTCAACCGCGCCTGCAACCAACAGGATGCAGTCACTGACGCCATAGACGCGGCCCACGCTGCGCATCCATGTGCAGTATTTGATTAGCTCAGGTTCCCATGTCTCAAGGCGTCGCACTGTGATGTTGCCCCCCGCCTAGAACAGCGTGCCGTATTTGCCAGTATTCTTGCCCGAGCCGATAGAGCCGCCACCGCCCGCGCCGCTGCTGCCACCCTGAACACTGCCACCCGTCTTGACCCAAGTGCGATGCCAGGGAATTTCTCGGCCGATGAGGCCCGGTGTATCCTGAAAGAATGTATCGCCGGGAAAAAATCGCTGCTGGTTTTCGTTCGTGCGCGTTTGCACGTTGCGCGAGAGGTAACGGAAGGTTCCCGACTCGCATGTCAGCACCATGCGCGGCGCCGTTTCCTCTTGCTCGGGGAACTCCCGAAAATCCATGTTGCCTTCAAACTGCACCAGCGGCGCCACCGGCGTCATCCAGTTGGAGTCGACGGCAAATGCCACAAGCGTCAGGCGTGCTCTGCGGCGATGCCATGCTTGGCTGTCGGCAAAGCGGCCAACAAAATCGGTGTTGTCGAGCACGCGCGAGGCGTCGAAGTTCAACACCAGCGGCTCAGGGTTGAGGTCGGCGCCCATCGTGATGGGGCTGTCACCCCAATCCCACCGGCCCTGCATGGGCTCATAGTCGCGCTCAACGCCATCGCCCACGTCATAGGCAATTTCCGTGAGCAGCGTTGAGCAGTGCAGCGACGTGCCGTCAGTGAACAGGTCGAGGAAGAAACCGGGGGTGATGAGGAAGTCACGCAAGAGCGCGCGCTCAGTGCCCGTGTATGGCTTGGCCATGCTAACCCCTAATCAGTTGGGTGGCCGCGAAGGCAATGCGGCGCTCATCCACGCGCGTTGTCTTGGTGGGCATACCCGAGAGGAAGAATTCAGCCAGTGCGCGGATGCGCCGGGGGTTGGCCGTGCTGGCGTGCTGAGTGAACGGCGGCGGCCACACGGCCAGGGCGGTCATCGCGCCGCCGGCGGCTGCCTTTGTCTCCTGCGCCTCACCATACCAGTAGCCGCCCGCTGCCGTGTAGAAGCTCAGGGGATCGCCGGGGTTAGCCGTCCATGCGCCCGTGCTGCCGAATGACACCGTAGAGTTCGCCCGGTCGACGGCGGTGATGGTGAGGCCCGTGTCATTGACCACGGGCACCTTGCCATATTGCCGGTCCATGCGGTGGGCAGTGAAGGTGACGGCCGAGCCCTTGCGGCGGTGGAGGAACGATTCCCACGTCTGGAATTGGTCGGCGTCGAGCCACGTTGATTGCAGCTCGAATGTCCAGAACGGTTCAACCATCTGCACAACTTGGCTGTTGCCGCTGCGCTGCATGCGCACGCCCTGTGGGTGCGACAGCTGCCAGGCCATGTCATAGACTTGCAGTGCGGGGAAAAGCTCACCGGCGCTCATCAGGGTTGCCTCTTGTTCTGTGCGGCCGCAACGGCGCGAACATTGCGGTTAAAATTGCGCGCCGACTCCGCTTGGATTTCACGCAGTTCGTTTAGCTGCGCCTGCGTGCCCACATCACCCTGCACGATGACATCACCCGCGTAGAAGTTGCCGCCGCCACCCGCTGCGGAGGCCCCGCGCCCGGCCATGGCCCCGCGCAGGGCGTGGTTGGGCGTCACGTAGGCGCTGCTGCCGAGGTTGACCAACTCGGGGCCTTCCTCGCCCACGATGGCCACGCCCCTGCCGGCGCCGCCACGGGCAAAGCCGGGGATGTTGTCGAGGATGTCGATGCCCGTTTTGACGATGCTTGAGCTGCTGCCCGCGCTCATCACCGACGCCGCGGCGACAACGGCCGAGGAAAGCAGGCCCAACGCGCTGGTGAGCGTGACAGCCGCGCCGGCGGCGGCAAGTTCTGCGGCCGTCTTTTGGCCCAAGGCTGCGGCCTCTCCCGTGCCGCCGAGCATGCTAGAGAACAGGCCAGAGCCGCCAAACAGCATGTCACCGACAGTCTCACCCACGCGCATGATGGAGTCGGTAAGCGCCTCGGCCGCCTTGTTGGCGATAACGTCGCGCACGGCCTCGCCAAAGTTGCCGCTGCGAATGCCCTGCGTCAGCGCCTCGGTAAAGCTGGTGGCGAACGCGTGCGCCGCCGCCTCGCTCTGCTGTGCGCTAGATAGCTCATCCCAGCGCATGCCCTCCCTGCCGGCGGCGGCGGCGTCCTTGATGCCCTTGGCCTGCTCGCGCACCTGCGAATTGCTGAGGCCTGCGCTCTGGCGCAAAGTCTCGAGCTGGCGCAGGGCGTCGCGGGCCAGGCCAGCGGCACGCGCCTCATCGGCCAGCAGGGAAACGCGCTTGCGGTCTAGCGCCTGGTTGCCGAGCGCGCCCGCGCCCTCACGCAGGTTTTCGATTTCCGCCAATTCCTCGGCCAGCTTTTCGGCCGGCGTGAGCATTTCGCGGATGAGGTCAGATAGTTCCTCAAAGTCATCGACTGCGAATAGCCGCTGCTTGTCGGTGAGGTCTTGCCGCAGGAGGGCGCGCGCCGCCTCGAAAACCTGCGGATCATATGCGCTGCTGCCCGTCGCCTTGAGTGCGTCCTCAGCGTCATTGATGGCCGCGAGCGCTTCACCGTAGGCGGCAGCCTGCTGCTGCGCCTCTGTGCCGAATGCGGTGGCGCCCGCCTCGGCAATCTTGGTTAGCTCTTTGCGCGCGAGTTCTGCGTCAGCGGGCGTGAGCTTGAGGTTTTCAATGGCGCGGAATGCGTCGGGCAGGTTCTTCAGTTCCTTACCGTATTCCAACACCGCCTGCAGGGCGGCGCGCGACTTGTTGCCCTCGGCGGGATCCGCCGCGGCGATATCCTTGATGGCCTTTTTGAACTTCTCCGCATCGGTCGCGAACTCGCTCAGCGATGTTTTGAGCTCCACGCTCGCGCGCGCAATTTTGAGGAAGTTCTTTTCCACCGCGATGGCGTCGGTGTCGCTCAGGAGGTCGCGCACCTTGGGGAACTGCTGGCGCGCTAGGGCCAGGTCTTTGCCCGCGAGCGTGTCGAGCAGGTTTTTGGTCAGCGTCGATTTGAGCTTGGGGTCATTGATGGATTTGCGCTGCGCTTCGATGCCCTTGTTGAACAGGTCTAGCGCGCGTTCGGCGTCGGTCATTTCCTTCTGCGTGGTGTCGCCAAAATCGGCCACGCCGTCAGTCACCGCCTTGAGGCCCGCCTCTAGGATGGGCAGCGATTTGTTGACCCGGTCTAGGTCAGCCTGCGCCGCCTCAATCATCGGCTGCCGGAAGTCTTTCAGACCCTGCCCAGTGAAGGGCGCGTTGTTCAGCCCCTGCAGTTCCCTCACGCGGTTGGCCGCACTGTCGCGCAGGGTGCGCGCATCGTTCACCGATTTCTGCAGTTCAAGGCGCAGGCCCTCGCGGCGCTGTTCGTTCAGCGCCTTCACGGCAGCCGTCTGCGCGTCCGTGGCGCTGGTGAGCCCATTCGTGTTTTTAGTCGCGTCGGCAGCCGCCTTGCTCACGTCGATGTTGAGCCCGGCGACAATCTCCAAGCCTGACTGAACGCTGCGCTTAACGCGCTCGGCCTCTAGCGCAGTGGCGGTGAGCACCGCTGCGGCGGCAGACAGCGTGAGTATCGCTAGGCCCACGGGGCCGCCGAAGAAATTGACCAGAGATTGCCCCGCGTTCAGCAGCGCGCCGCCGAACTGGCGCGCGCGGTTGGCAAAGCCCGTGGTCAGGCGGTCAACAATGCCCTGCTGCTGAATGATGGCGTCGGTGAGCCGCTTCTGACGGTGGAGTTGGCGTTCTACCTCTACGCCCGCATTCTCAAGGGCGGCGCGTGCGTTGTTCCGGTCTGGCCTGGTGGCCTGCGGGTCGGAATTCACAGAGCGGAAAGCGGCAGACGCCGCCAGGGCGCTGGCCTTCGATACGGCAAGCTCACCGTTGACCTTGTGCAGGCCGTCTTGGAATTTGCGCAGCCGCTCAATGGCGCGGCCGGCGGCGGTGTCACCTTGGAATGCGGCGAACGCCTGAGTGACAGCGGTGCCGAAAATGGCCGCCTGCTTGGCCGCGAATGTCAGACCCGCGCCGACACCAGCCGCGGCGAGCGCGGCGCTGAGGATGATGAGCGCGTTGGCCAAATCCTCAATGTTGTCGGTGAGCATCTGAATGCCCTTGGCGATGCGCGCGCTGACGCCGAACGACTGGTCAACATTGCTCACGTACATCAGCAGGCCGTTTTGAAGCTGCTGGAATGCCTGACCCACGGTGACGGGCACGTTGGCAAACTCGGCCTCAATCGTGGCCGCCTGACCGCTGAGCGCCTTGCCGACAAGGTCGCCGGTGAGCGCACCCGCCTCGCCAAGGTCACGCAGCTGGCCGCTGGTGACGCCGAGCGCGTCGCCTAACAGTCTGGCAAAGCGAGAGTTATTTTCCAAAATTGACTTGAGTTCATCGCCATCCAATTTTCCTTTTGACATGGATTGGGCAAATTGAAGCATAGAGCTTGCCGCCTCGCTGGCAGAGGCGCCCGACAAGGTCAGCGTCTTGGCAAACGTGCTGCTGATGGTCAGCGCCTGCTCATGGTTCAGGTCACGCACAGCCTGCCTCATGCGCAGATACAGCGCCGCCGTGGCTTCCAAGCTGACGCGGTTCTGCTGCGCTGAATTGTAGAGGTCGCGCTGCACGCGGTTGAGGCTTTCACTCTCACCGATGACGTTGCTGATGCGCCCACGCAGCAGCTGCATGCTGTCGGCGGCTTCGATGATGCCTTTGACCAGCGCGCCCGCGCCGAAGCTGGCGCCGAACAGAGCCAGGGAGCTCACACCCCGGTTCAACGTCGCCTGCAGCCTGCCGGCAGCGCCCTCAGCGCGGTCGAATTCGCGCGCCATTGTGGTGCCGGCATTCTTCGCGCGGCGCTCGGCCTGCACAAGGGAGCGGTCAAACCGATCAACCCCGGCAGTGATTTCAATCTCTAAGCCGCCAATGCGTGGGTTGCCTGCCATCCGTCGCCCCTAATTCATCTTGCCCCGTTCTAACTCGGGGTTGTGTTTCTTGGCCATCTTGAACAGCGAGGCAAAGGATTGCTCGGCAGTCATGGCGGGCTGTTCGTAAATCGGCTTTCTGCGCTTGGGCTCATCAATGAGCGTTTCGAGTTCGGGCAGCTTGCCGCCTTTCCAATTCGGAATGGCGCCAGACCACCAAGCATTATGCAGCGACCATTTCCGCGTTTCCAACTGCGCGGCGTTGATGATGGCCGCAGTTTCGGCCGGCGTGAGCTGCCAGAACTCGCGTGGCTTTACGCCTGCCCTGAGGGCGTCTTGATACGCGTGGTGAAGTTGAAGCGCCCAAGGAAGCGGCTCAACCAGCTTTGCGGCTGGGCTTGCGGCTTTCCCTCCTGTTGCGCAGCCGCCGCCTCCGCGCGCTCTGCGTCGATGAACACTTTGAGGCTTTGGGCGGAAGCATAGTCACGCTGTGCCCACTCCCACGCCAGTTCAATGGCGCTGATGACGCCGAAGATGGGCGGCGAGGCGGCAATCACATCATCGGGCGTGAGCGTGCCCTCAATGTCGGCGGCGGCAATCACAATGGCCAAGTCGCTGAGAATGCGGCCGCGCATCGCCTTGCCTATGCGCGCCTCATAGCCCTCGCCCCACGTATCATGCAGGACGATGAGCGCCGCCCACGAAAACCGCAGGCGGCGCGTACCGTCGCCAAAGGGGATTTCAACCCCGTTGTGCGCCAGGGTGACCATTAGGCAGGCGCAACAGCAGTGTACGTGGGGGCGCCGGTCATCTTGAAGGTCAGCGTGGCCTCAAGCACCTCGCCAATCTGCACGGGCTTATCCATGCCACGCACGAGCGCCGAGAACGTCATAACCTCAATGTCAGCGTCGGCGGCGATGAGGCGCGCGCGCAGCTTGATGGGGTCGGGATCGCCAACGGCATCGCGCAGCGCTTTGTGCTGCGTGTCGTCGATGAGGTAATTGACAACAAAGTTGCCCTCATCCGCCTGTTTCAGGCCGTTGCGGAATTCACGGAAGTTGCCCGTGGATGAGAATGAGGTCACATCGACCTCATCGGCACTGATGTTGCCGAGGTTGAAGCTTTTGACCGAGCCGACAACCACAAACGTGGTGCCGCCGGTGGGGTCGACTTCAAGCATGAAGCTGTCAGGCAGCATCACGGTGGGTGAAGCAGTCATTGGGTCAGTCTCCTACATTAACCCGGAGCTGGACTATCAGCCCCGTGAGTTGTGGTGTGCTCACAGGTGCGGCGATCGGCCCCGACGCGTTCGCCTGATAGAGGATTCCCGTTCCGCCGGTAAACGATTTGCGGCGGAACAGTTCAAACACTGAGGTGGCGGCCTGCTGCACCTTGTCGTCATCGTTGCTGTTGGCGGGCAGCTGCCCATAGATGGCCACGCTGATGAGCGCATCGGCCATGCGGCCGCCGAACGGGCTGGTGTCGTCAATCATCGTGGGGTCACGCACGATGACGCCCGGCTCTGGCTTCCACTCATAGCCCTCGGGCTTGGTCTTGGGGAACACCGCCGGCGTGGTGACGCCCGCGCTGAGTTCAAACTCATCCAGCAGCGCTGCCGTTGGTGTGTTCGCTTTGATGCGCGCGATGATGTCGGTGCGTAGCTGGCTCACCGGCTGCGCCCCCTGCCACCGGCGCCGGGGATGGTGTTGCCCACGCGCGCGGCCACGATTTGAAACACGCGCACGAGCCTTTCGCGGCGCGGCGCCTCAGTGCGAAGCCTGCCGAGCGCCGGCCGCGGCTCAATGTTGTCGGTGCCCAGCTCGAGCGCGGCGGCGTACTCTTTGGGCGAGCCCACGCGCGCGCTGACAGTCGAGCCGGTGACCTCGGCGGGTGTGCGCGTGGCCGTCTGGCGCAAGCCGCCCTGCGTCTGCGGCGCCGGCGCCTCACCGGGATCCGATGAGCGGTTTGTGTTGCCAGCGTAGTGCTCACCCGTCCGCTCAGGCGGGATGCTGAGAATTTCAATGTACTGGTTGAGCGCGTCCTCAGTCGCGCCGTTCACGCCCGCAATAGCCTTTTGCAGGGTGTACGTGCGACCGAGCTGCACGTTGATGTTGGTGCGAACGCGTGCGCCCCTAGCCATCGACCACCTCACACATGAAGTGGCTGGCGATGCCATCGCGGCGCACGGGGCCGAGCTTGTAGGCCTTGCCCTGAATGGTCACAACGTTGCCCGCCTTGGGCTCTTGGGTGAGGCCTTGGGCGAGGATGAGAACGCGCGTGATGGTGACGGTACCGCCATCGGGGGTGACTGTCGTTTTGAAGTTCACGCGCGCTTTGCAAGGGAGTATCGCGGGCGCGGCCGTGACGGCGCCATTGGCGGCCACCGTCTTGACCGTGCCGTCAACGGCTAGCTGCGCGTCATAGAACTGCCAGGCGACAGCGCCTTGCAGAACTCCGCTCAGGCCCGCGAGAATGTCAGCCATGTGCTCGCCCCCTGCCTAGATGATGCCGATGCCGGGAAACGCTTGCGTGCGATAGGCTAGGAAGCGCTGCCCGTAGCTGCTCTGCCCATAGTAGGCGGCGTCAGCGGCCGAGCCTGCAGACGCCTGCGGGCGCGCGGCAAACGAAACGTCAAGGTCACCCGACTTGATGCGCGAGACGCCGCCGCCGGAAACCTGAGAAATCTGCGCCTGCTGGCTGGTGCCCTGACCCGCCATGACAAGCTCATGCGCAACCCAAAAAGTCTGCGCGCTGGTGTAGATAGTTTCGGGCCAGTTCGTGCCCACGAACTGCCCGGCCTCCGCGATAAGCTGGTCAATGAGAGCATCATCAACGTCAGCGAATTCGGAAAACCGGGCCTTGATCGTGGCCGCTGTGGGTGCGGTGTAGGGCATTAGCCGGCGTTGAACGCTTTTTCAGCCGCGGCGTGCGCCTGCTTTGCCCCGTTGAGGCGCTGCTTTGCCGCCGAGTGCGCGTCTTTGTTGTCTTTGGTCTGGCCGCCATCGGCTTCAAACGCAGCCTTGGCAGTGTCAACGGCCGCATTGGCCTCTCGCAGTTCCTTCTCAGCCGCGTCGAGGTCAGCTTTCAGCTGCTCTTGGCGGGTGTCGTCGTTCTCTTTGCCACGGCCGCCGACGCGGATTTGCCCGCTGTCGATGAGGCCTTTGTGGAACGGGTCTTTGGCGTCGAAGCCCTCAACCTCGGCCGATTGGCCAACGGGAATTTTGACGAGCTTGTCGCCGCCATCGGCGGGCTTGCCGCCGGTGCGCACGGCAACAGCGCGGTGGGGCAGCATGTTGGTGATGGTCGCCATGGTCTCAGTCTCCTTTTGCGGGTCAGTCCCGACCCCGCTGTCAGTGTGGATGCACTAAGGCCCCGGCGCTAGTCTGCCGGGGCCTCCCTGGTGCGAGTTAGAAACCGTCGCGGTAGCGAACGGCGCCCGGCCGGCGGATGTCGACGCCGCCAAAGCGGAAGATCCCCGGCACCTCATAGAACAGCCCTTTATTGTAGACGGGCAGGAAGCGGTGCGGCATCGGCAGGTGCAGTTTCAAAACGCTCGGGTCGCGCGTGTACGCAATCATACGCTGCGTGCCGCTGGCGCCCGCCGTCTCAAGGCCACGCACCGCGCGCATCATCAGCGTGCGGCCGGTGGCAACCAGAATGTTGGTTTTCATGAACCGCGTGTAGATGGTCTCAGTGCTGTCCACGCTCATGGGCGTGTTGACCAGATAGGCCCACCGCTCAGGCGACAGCAGCAGCGTGTCAGCGTTCTCGATTTGGAAGCTGTCAGACCAGATGTCGGTGAGGATTTCGTTGAGGTCAATCATCACCTCAAGCGGGGTTTTCGCAGACCACAGACGCGAGGTCGCGCCCGCGTTTTGCGCCACGTTCGCCGGCGTGATGTCGGCGTTGTTGATGAGGCCTTTGAAGCCCTTGAGCGTGTCGCCCAAGAAAGCCACCTGCTCGATGAACTCTTCCGAGACGCGGCGGGCGGTCTGCGCGCGGTCGGGCAGCAGGCTGATGCCCATCTGACGCGCCATGCCGACTTCCTGCATGCCGTACTCATAGCCGACACCGGCCATGTGGATGCCGGTTTGCGACTCGCGCAGAACTTGGCTGACGTTCGGGATGTCCATGGCCTTGCCGCCGATCCACGCGGCATAGCCCCGCGCGTCGCTGCTCATGTACGTGACCGACGCGGCCCACTCGGGCGCCGAGGTGTCGACGGGGATGAGGGTGGGGTACTGAATGTCTGGATAACGCTGAGCGTAGACGCCAGACTCAATGTGGGTGGCTTGGTTGCGGATGAAGGCCAGGTTGGCCTGGTCATCGAACATATTGACGCGCATGGGACTCCGTCCTGCTAGCTGATGTTTCCTTTTTGCTGAGTGGTGAGAAACCCGACGCGGCCAGCGGCTGGTTTGCAGTGCGGAGTTTTTAGCCGAGGCGAACCTTGGCGAGGTTGCCGTTGGTGGCCGTGGTCATGTAGCGGGCGCCGGCGATGAGCGTGTAGTTGGTCGCCGCCGTTTTGGTGAACGTGCCGTCAGCTTCATAGAAGTAGACGGGATCACCATCGGCCACGTTCTCAGCGACGGTCACCCAAATCTCACCCTTGGTGAGGTAGCTGATGTTTTGCCCCTGCAGATACTTGTCAATGTCCGTGGGCGTGACGTGGTCAACGCCCATGTCACGCACGGCAATGCCGAGGAATTTGTTGTCACCGTTCGCGGCCGGGACTTTGACGTTGCCGTCGCCCGTGCCGACAACAACGGGCTTGCCGAAGGGCACGCCAGCTGCGGCCTCGGCAACGCCAGAGGCGATGAGGGCGCCGAGCTGCGTGGCGATTTGGCCAACGAATGCCGGCAGGTGCGTCTGGCTGTAGGTCGTTTGGGTAGGCATGTGGGGTAACCCCTAACTGGTGTTCTGCGCGCGGCCTCTGCCGCCGTCAGTAAACTGGCAGGCGCTTAGTGCTGAGCTTGACCCTGCGGGCCTTTCCACGCGTCGGTGAGGTGCTTGTTGCGTTCCTCATAGGCCTTGTCAGCGTTGGGCGCACCGGCCGGCGGCGTGTAGCCCGGCTGGTGCTGGTGCTGCTGCTGCAGGGTGTCGAGGCCGGTGAACTGCTGTTCGCTGCCGTCTTTCGGCATCGCGGCAATGAGCGTGTCGAACATGACGGTGACGATTTCCGGCGCCTTGTCTTTGATGGCGTCGGCGCCCATGCGCGCGACCACGGCAGCTGACTTGATGTCGGCGTCGGTCTTGTTCGTGAAGTCGAAGGCGTCGCCCAAGATGCGCTTGGCCGAGTCCTTCACGCGGCCACGGTCGGCAACGAGGGCGTCAATCTGCGCGGGCGTCAGTTGCTTGGCCGTCAGGTCGGCAATCTGCTTGTCCTTATCGGCCAGGGCCGTCTTGTGGCCGGCGTCGAGCGCGAGGATTTTCGCCTCGGCGGCGTCGAGCTTGGTTTTGGTGTCGGCAAATTCCTTGGCCATCTTGTCGAAGATGGGCGCAGAGGCGGCATCCAGATTGATGGGCAGGCCGTCGAAAACACGAGCCTGCAAGGCAGGCGGGGTGATGGCGTTCATTGGTGAGTTCCCTTGGCAGGCGCAATCCGAAACCGACACGGGCACCACTGGCGCCCGGTCACCAACGCGACAAAACGCGCCGCACCGCCCGGTTTCGACTAGGGCGATGTGATTTCCCACGATGTTCCGCATGACGGCGTCATACGGCTCATTATCAAAGATGCCCGTTTCACGGGTCACGTCTGCCACATATCCGGCAGACAATTCGCGCTCACCGCGCTGAACCTTGTTGACGGCCTCGGCGCGCTGGATGAGCAGCCTGCCGGCAACAAAGTTGCCATCCCGCTGCATGGTCTCGCCGCTCAGGCCAACGCTGTGCTCATGGATGTTGGAGGCCGTGACGTTCTCCCACGGGTGCCCATCCGTGACAGGCTTGCGGGCGAATGAGGCCATGCTCGCGGGGTTAAAGACCTCATCGGCCGGGCGATACACGCGCACGATGTCGTCAGGCTTGCGGTCTTTGAAAATCTCATACAGCTCGCCGGCATAGTATTCATAAATGCCCGCGCGGCTGATGCGTGCCGACACGTCAAGGTAACCCTCAGGGGTCATGACTGCGCCAACAGCGGCCAGGTCAATCTTGTCGTTGAACTGCTTTGCCAAAGCCTGCACCCGCCCACGGTGATGATTCACCGCCGAGGCGAGCCATAAACCATATATGCGGCGTTTGCTACTGCCCCGCCTACTAGCCCTTGAGTCAGCACCGCCGGTGCGTGAGTAGCGCACCGGCGGGCTAGGCTGCAGGTATGGGGGTCTTGGGGGACTAGACACCTGCCCAGCCAGATTGCTGGCCAGTGTGCGGGTGTCAACGCTGCAGGCGCCGGTAAAGCTCATCAACCAACTGACGGTTGGTCATGTCACCCACAGACTCCAGCGCGCTCATGCACGTCAGCAGGGTGCGTTTGTCGGCGCCCTTGCCCTCGCCCCCGTAGCGGCGGCGCAGTTCCTCCCACCTCGCCTGCTCATCGGGGCTCATCCTCTGACTAGGGAACCGCGAACTTTCTGCGGGCTTTTCTTTGAGACGTGCTGAGCGGGCCATTTTGTTCACAACTCCTTAGGGTGTGCGTGCAAATAACATGACTGTGCGCGCTTGACTAGTGTGCGTACACGGTCCACTTAAGTACACACTACCCCTGAGAAAAGGAACTAACCCCATGTCGAAGAAAACCAACGTCGAGCGCGCCCGCAACCTCGCTGTGCGCTTCAAGCGGATCAAAACGGCCATCATGGTCACTGATACGCTGGTCGATGGCTACTTTCTCCGCCGTGCCGAAGAAATCGAAGCGTTCAACGCCGAGCTGCAACCCATGCTCGCGCCCGAAGCTGAGACGCCGCCGGCCACGCAGAACTAACCACGAGACGGCATAGCGCCGACTTGGCCCCGTGGCCCGCTTGAATGCGGGCGCGGGGTTCAGGCGTTGAGAGGGCAACCTTTCATCACCCCACAACTGGCAGGAGGCAAATCATGTGGGTCTATATCGTGGCAGGCTGCTCACTCATCCTCGCAGGCATGGGCTTGGGCGGCATCAGCGGCGCTCTGGCCTATGACGGCTTTGAGAGCATGCTGAAAATACCCGGCGCCGGGTTCATTGGCCCGTGTGTGGCCGTCGCCCTCATCGGCGCGGCCATCGCCAGCGAGTTGATGCTCAAGGCGCGGCGCTGGCCCATGCTGGTGGTCATGGTGCTAGTCACCATCGTGCTCGGCCTTGTCGATCGCCACAGCGGTGAACTCGCCCTGACCAACAAGGTGAACGCCGCCATGGAAGTGAACGCCCGCGCGACGGCAGCCTACAACGCCGCGGCAACGGCCAAGGCAGAGGCTGACAAAAACATCGCCGCGCTGAACGTAGAGCTTGCGGTGATGACGGGCGATGACACGCGGGCGGCTCAGCAGTTGCTTGGCGTGATTGTCGACGGCAAGCGCGGCACCGACACCGTGAAGGCCATGCAGGAGCGTGCCCGCGACATTCGCAGCGAGCGCGCTAAGGACATCGCCAAGGCTGATGATGCTGCGGTGGTGTTGAAGGGCGGCGCACCGGCGACGGCACTGCCGTTCAACCTGCACGATGCGAGCATGTACGCCACGCTCATCACCATTGCCAGCGTGGTGCTCGCGTTCCTCGGCTCGCTGGTGGCGTTCGGCCTCAAGCCGGAACTCAAGGCTGAGGATGTGCTTGATGCGATGGAACAGCACACCGACGAATGGGAACGGCAGATTGGCGAGTTGTCCACCTTCCTCGCCCCGTCATCGGATCCCGGTGAAAGCCGTCCGATGGTGAATTAACGCGTTAACGTTCCTGTTAACTCAAGCCCCTGCCGCAAGGTGGGGGCTTTTTCTTTGCGCGCTCAGCGAGTTGTCAGATTTTCACCGACTGAGGGCAAGCGGCGCGGCAGTGACTTTACCCCACCACCGCGCCACAGGGCTCTAACCAGCTGAGCTACAGGCGCAACGTCCTCACCTGAGGGGAATCGAACCCCCGCATAAAAAGCGAACGCCCCCGGCTTGTGACCGGGGGCGCTGTAGGCACGTCGCTGATGTGGCCCCGATGGTTGGAGCGAGGGGCTGCGGCTCTAGAAACCGCCGGCAGGGAGGCCCCAACGCCTTTGCCCCTGCCGCCTATGTCCTCACCACGGTTTTACCCGCATGGGGCCGATGAATTCTGTGGCGGCGCAACCTTGTGCCGTGAAGCAACTACGCCGCCTTGCCGTGAGTGGCCCCATGTGCGCGCCTGTGAGGAGTCCTCACGCGAAGCAGTCAGAGACATCAACGGGCCTGAAAGCTTTTAGACAGCACATCGGCTTTGCTGTTGGTCAGTGCATGCCAGATTGCTGGCAGCCGGTCAACTAGGGCCTGGTCGGGTCTTTCGCATCCTCAGGCAGCTTGCCGAACATTTTGCCGCTGAGCAGTTTGCGGCGCACGCGGTTCAGCGTGATGGGAAACGCCGCGCCGACAAACAGACCGATGGTCAGGAAGATGATGGCCGTGAGCATGTAGACCCTCCGTTAAGCTGATTTCTTAAAGGGCACGGGCTCGGCCGCCACGTCAACGATTTCCACCTTGCGGGTGCGCGAGTGCATTTCTCTGCCATCCTGGTGCTTCATCGTGATGGTCATGAGGGTCACCCCCGAGTGCTCGCACTTCTGGATGATGACCCACGGCACGCAGCGCGTCATGGCAATGATGATGTCATTGGCTGACCACCGCGCCTGCGCTAGGGCGATCTCCCGCCCGGTCATCCACATGACCACGGCGTCAAACGCCTCATCAAAATCGGCTTGGCTCACCCGACTGACCAGCCGGCAGAACATGCGTTCGCGCCACTGCTCAAACGATTTCGGCCGCGTCAGTTTCAGCGTCGGCGGCAGGTGTTTCGGATCAATCATAGCAGCCCCTTTGCCTTGAGCGCGGCGTCAATTCGCGCATCCTCTGCGGCGGTGGGCAGGCCTTCCATGGCGTTGGCCGTCACGTTGATGAACGTTTGCCAGGCGCGGCGCTTTTCCTTTTGGGTCACGGCGCCGGATAGCTGCACCGCATAGACCTTGCCCGCATACTTCAGCAGTTGGCCAATGGCTTCCTCAGGGGTGGAGCCGATGGCGTTGGCGTCTTTGCCGAACTGCGCGAGCAATTCAGCCATCACCTCACGCCTGACTATCGCCCGTGTGTCTGTCACTCGCCTGCCTCCCACAGCAACGCGAGGAATACACGGGCGGGGCGAAATGAAAACCCCGCCGTGGGTTCGGACCCGGCGGGGTTTACTGCCGGTTTCCCGGCGGGGCTGTTTGTCATTCCCTATTTCATCTTGCCTGCCTCCTGCCGTTGCGAATTCTCAAAGCGTCGGGCGTTGCGCTGCGCGCGCTTCGCTCGAGCTGCGTTGATGGCCTCAATACCCGCCTCATCAATCGGCCGCAGCTGGTTGGCCTGGTCGGCGCGGAACGGCTTGGGCTTAGGCGGCGGGTCATCGGGCTTGGGCGCGTCGGGGTACGGCTTCCGGCCGGCGCGCATGTCGACATAATCTTTGGGGTCGAGGCCCACGGCAGCGGCCAGCCTCGCGACGCGCGCGGCGTATGGGCTGCGGTCACGCGTCTTGGCGGCAACCTTGTGTTCGCGGTTGTTCATGGTGAGTCTCCCTGCCTAATCCAATTCCGCGAATGAACACATGAAATCGCACGCAGGGGCAATGGGGTTGGTGGTGGGCCAGTCTGCGGGGATGTCATCAATGAACATGCGCACGTCTTTAATGCGCGTCAGCTTCACATCAAGCTCACGCGCCAGGGCGGCCATGCGCGCAAACTCTGCGGGGAAGTGCTTGCGCACCAGCGACCAGTAATCTGGACTCGTGGCCTTGGGGCACGGAATGCAGTTGTTGTTGTGGAAGCCCAGCCCGTACATCACCGGCAGGGCGATCCCCGCCGCCTGAATGAGCGCCAGCACGTTCTGCTTGTTGAGGCCCGCCTCAATGAGGGGCGCTCGCACGCTGACTAGCTCGGGGAAATTCGCCTTGAAGTTCTCAAAGCGCTTCAGGTCTGCGCCGTCTGCCGTGTATCCAAAAACGTGGCGGTCATACGGGCGCTGGTAGGCGAAACGCGGCATCTTTTTCAGTTCGGTGGTGCAGAGCGCGCCATCAACCCCGGCCAGCCATCGGCGCTGTTCCCACACATCCCATGTGCTCGCGTATCGGTCTGACTTGATGACCTCAACGGGCGCGTTGAACCACCGCACACAATCGGCAATGAAACGCGCATTGTCAGGATGCTCGGCGCCGGTGTCGCAATAGACCACCACGGCATCAGGATTTTCGCGCAGCGTTAGCTTGGTGGCCACGGCAGAGGCAGCGCCGGCGGAAAACCAGCAGAGTGTGCGGCCCTCGGTCATCGCGCTATCAGCGCCGCGAGTTCTGCGAGTAGAGCGGCCTGCGGGCTCTTGGGCCACTGCTGGCCAGCGCGCTCATCAAAGCTGAGGGGCAGCGCGGTGCTAGTCTCGGCAATCTGAACGCGCCAGTGGCTCAGCGCGTCTGCCATGGCTGTGAATGAAAGCTCACGCGCATCGGCCATGAGGCGCAGGCCGCCAAGTGTCACGTCGAGGAAGTCAGCGAGGAACACGGTGAAATAGGAATTTTCCTCTGCGATCATGCGGAACTCATCAAGGCCTGCAACGCCGCTGTGCTCGCACTGCTTGAACTGCCGCATGACATGCACGCGGGTCTGCAGACTGGCGCCGCTCACGCGCGCGCATTGGTCGAATAGCTCGGCTGCCTCAGTCATATGCGTTTCCCAAAAATGAAGCCGGGTTTGAGTGGGTCGATTGTGCAGGGGTCAAATCGGTGCCGCGTCTCCGCTGCATCCACTGCGGTCAACGCCATATGAAAATCAGGAAAGGGCTCATCGGGGTGGAAGATGAGGCAGCACATAAACACGCCATCTGCCACCTGACCAACCAACACGCCCGCGCGGCGTGGGCGCACCTCTATGACATCCAACGATGTGCAGAGATTGGCGAACAGGAACTCATTGCGCTCGCCAGCCGTATGCCAGCCCAACACCGTGAGCGGTTTGTCAGTCATCCTTTTGCTCCTGCCAACTTTGTTTCAGCGTCTTTTCGCGCATCGCCGCCTTGCGCCTCTGCTCTGCATATGGGCCGGGCCACAGGGAAGTCATGAGCAGGTGATAGGCAATTTGCGCCTCGGCCATCTTGAGGTGTTCCATGTAGAGGGTGCGGCGTTCCTCAACGCTGTCGTTATCGCCCTCGGGGCCGTGGAATGGCTCGCCTATCTGCCTGCCCATCCACTCGCGGTGAAAGTCGCACAACCCTTTGCCGCGGCTCCACCCATAGCAGAACGGCACGCGGCATGAGCCGTGGAAGCGGTCAGGGTTGGTGATGGTGATGTGGTCAAGCGGCTGCATCGGCGGGCCTATAGATCAGCTTGGCGCCAAAGCGCGCATCCTCCCACTGCCGGCGGTGCAGCAGCCAATAGACCGTTGGGCGCAGCAGCTTGAGCGGCACCTCATCGGCCACCGCTTTGACGCGCGCCTCGCGCCCCTTTTTCTGCGGGATGAAAACGCCGTGGATGTCGATGAGCATTTTAAGTTCAGACGCCCACAGCGTATCAACCAGCCGGATGGGTGACGTGGGCAGCGGGCGGCGGTCACAGTGGTGGCCGTAGTTAAAGCTGCCTTCCTCTTTCGCCACCTCCCACCACAGGCCATCAGTGTTGCGCGCCATGCACCAGCCAGGCGGCAGCGCCTTCACACACGCGGGCCTCAGCTTGGTCGACGTGTAGAGGAACATGCGCGAGCACACGGCTGAGTAAATCATGCCCTGCAGCGAGAGGCGGGCGATGCTGTCGCCATCGCCTTTGATTTCCACGCCGATGAGTTCATCAGGCAGCACGGCAGCGATGTCGAGGCGCGCGCTGCCCCAGCTGCCCACCGATAGCTCAGGGATGATGACCGCCGCCGGCCACTCGCGCCTGAGCCATTCAATGGCCTCGGCGCGCAGGGTGCTAGCTGTCTGCATTGGCCAACTCAAGCAGCACGTCAGCATGGCAGGGGGCATCAAGCGGGCAAAAGCACGCAAGATTTTTGCCGCGAAGTTCTGCGCGGATTTCATCGACACGGCCAGGCGTCTCGATCTGCAGCGCGCGGAACCACTTCACGCAGTTCTCAGCGGTAGGGTGCTGATACAGCGTATCGAATGATTGGCGCGTCAGCCCGTATTGCCCAACCTTGTACGGGTTGCCCCACCGGCCTGCAGCGCCTTTACCGCGCGTGACCTTCACGGTGTTGTCTGGCATGCGCCAGCCCTTCACGCGCCTGAGTTGGATGCGCTGCGGTTTCATTCATCAAACTCCGGGTCATCCCAATTCATTTCAATGAGGGCGTAGGCTATGCCGCCGGTCATCGTCATGGCTTGGGCAAAGCAATCCTCTGCGATATCGCGCAGCTGATCGCGCGTAACCTTGTCGATTAGCGTGAGCATTTCGTTAAGGCCCTCATCGGCCGAGAACTCAAGCAGCAGTTTGATGAGCTTGAGGCGATCCCCGAGGCCGTCGACAAGCGCGTGTGTTTCAGTCATGCGCTGCGAGGTCATTGGTGCCCCTTGCAGTATGTCGATTGCTCAGCGGGCACATCGTTTTTCCAGCCCTGCGCCTCGCCCCATTTGCGCCAAGCGCAATTCCAGCCGCTCGCCTGCATCGCCCATGTGGTGGCCTTGAACGTGCCCATGATGATGAAGGCCATGAGGGCGAGGAACAGGATGGTGAACATAGCCGCGGCGAACACAGAGGGCTTGCGGCGCTGCTTGAGCGGCGGCGGTGGCGGTGGGCTGGTCATTTCTTCCTCGGCAGGCAAAGCAGCAGGACAACGATGAGCGGCAGGAATGCGATTGATAGCCAAGCGGCAATGCTCATGGCTTCACCTGCAGGCCCGCTGCCACGAGCCATTTAGACCATGCACGCTCAGCAGCACGCTTTGCGGCCGCCATGGTCTTTACCTCGCCATACCCCTTGGCGGTCCACTTCATGTGAACGCCGTCGATTTTCCAAACGAACACGCCGTCATGACGTTTGACGGCTAGCGCTATGTCGACATTGAAAGAGTAACCAACGAAACCCTCGTTTCCGATTTCCCGCCACTGCAGATTCATGGCGCTCACCGATACCGCACATAAACGGTGTGCTGAGGCGGCACGGCCTCAATGTCCACGATGTGGATGACGTCGCGCACATCGTAAGGCGCCGAGTCTGCGTCAAAGCCGATGGCCTCGCCAACACGCGGCACCATCTGCGCAGTGTCGGTGTGGATGGTGCGCGTGGGCTGTCGCTCCCACGTATCGCCACCGGGGTGGATGTGTTCATAAATCACGGTGTGTTTCATGGCTGCCTCTCGCTGCTTTGTGTGTCGGGTATCATCGCGCCGCAGAAGCGGCGCAAATGAAGCTCAAGGCATTTCGGGCAAACCGTGTTGCCGTCAATCTTGAGCTTGTCCTCATCGTCGGTGCCGTTCGCGGGCTGCTTGTGCCCGCAGGCGTTGCACGTTGCCGGTTGCTGTAGCCAATACATCAGGCCAACCCTTTCAACGTCTCAAGCACCGCCTGCATGCACGCTAGCTCATGGTCAGCCTTTTTCTGCGTCAGCTTACCGGCTGCGATGAGGCGCGGGTAAACGTGCTTGCGCTGCGCAATCTCGCGCTCAACGCAGGCGATTTGCTGAGCGAGGGAAAAGGTGTGGGGATCGCCTGCGAATAGGTCAGCCATGTCAGTCAACAAGCCTCTGGTAAAAGCGCTCGCGCGCCTGGTTGGTCAGTTCCTCAGTGCGCGCATTGTCGGGGTAGGCGGTTAACGCCTCACCCCACTCACGTATCAGCGACACGACTCGCGGGTCATGCGGGTCGAGGTCTTTGCCATGCGCCGCCCATATCGTGCGCGCTGCCAGCGAGAACAGCCAACCGCCGGTGTTGTGCAGCACTATGTGGTGATGCGCTATCGGCAGATCGGCAAGCAGGCGCTCGGCAAGGGCAATGGTGCCCTGCCGATACGCCACGCAGAGGGCTTGGATTTCGTCGGTGCTTGGCTCAGTCATCGCCAAACTCCCGATAACGTTCCTCGGGGATCCACCGGCCGGGCTCAACCTCAATCTGGCATCCGCCCGCCCACAGGTTGAAGCGGCTGGCGTGGCCGCTGTCCTGCCATGCCTGCGAGCAACGGAACTCGCAAAACATGAGTAACAGCCAGAAGCCAACTGCGAGGGCCAGCAGCGTGCCGATGAGCACGATGGTGGCAGCGTGCCTGTTAATGAACTCTCCCATGGCGGTTACTCAAAATCCAAGCTGTCATCGCCATCGTGGTTGCGCTCGTCCATGGCGGTGCTTTCGTCAAGGAACGGGTCAGAGCGCATGACGCGGCGCGCGGCGGCTGCCGATGAGAGCTTTGCCGCGGCGTAGTCATCGCCAGCCATGTTCGGCGTGCTCTTGGGCGGCGCGCTGGCTGCAGGCTCAACCCACAGCTTGACGTTGTTGCAGGCGAACGTGGGTTTGAGCAAACCGACTTCCATGACGCGCACGCGCTTGCCCGCGCCCTTGCCGTCGATGACTTCGGCCAGGTCGCCAACCGTTATGGCGTCGTCACTGGTTTGGTAGGTGTAGAGCCGTTCCCTGATGTCGGGGGCTGCGGGGCTGGCGTCTTTGTTGAAGCTGCACTTGATGTAGCGGATGCCCATCTATCTATCCTCGTTGATTGAACTTCGATTGCCGATTTAACCTCTGCGTAGGCCTGCGGGGCGAGCTTTTCACACTCGCCCAAGTTGCGGCCGTTATCGGCAATCCACTGGCCCCACACGTCGAGGGTGCGCAGCTTCATCACCTGAGCCACCGCAGCAGCGGCCCACGTCTCCCATTTCTCGCGTAGCTTGTTCACTTACCCGCGTCCTCGCGGCCCCACAGGTAGCCGCGCAAGAGCATGACACCACCATATATTGCGAGGCCGATGAGGAAGCCTGCAGCGTTGCTAGGGGCGGTGCTGGCCATCATGACCGCCACACCGATTATCGCCCCCAAATACGTGCCGAAAAAGCGAACGGCCTTCATCAGATTTCTCCTGCCTCTCTATTGCCCTATGCCAGAATTCTGGTAGCTGTCAACCATTGGGTAACGCTTCAGGGTCATTCTACGACTCAGAGACAGAGCCCAACCACTCTGGCAGGAGCAACCAACATGACCCGCACCCTTACCGAAGAACAGCAAGTTGACTTGGCTGACCTCTATAACGCGCTTGAAGAAACGCCGAGCGCCAAGCTAACAGACCAGCTGCTTGAAGGCTGGTATGAGCAAGGCCTCAAAGCCGCCGGGCGTGAGGATGAGGTTGACAGCCTCACGCAGTGGCTCGCCATGGCAGACATTGCCGCTGATGAGCGGGCATTCGGTGAAGCGTGGGAGCGTGCTTATGAGCGCATGCACGCCCACGCTGACGCTGAGCGCAAAGCAAAGGCCGAGCCGAGCGAGGATGACCTCATGTCTGAGTTTGAGGCGTGGATGACCGCGCAGCAGCTCAGCGGCGGCGATGACGCGCACAGTTACCTGATGCGTGACGACATCACCCCCGAACAGCGCCGCTGGCTTTCTGATTTCGTCATCCGTTGGGATGCGATGGAAGCCCGCCGCAAGGCTGAGGCATAAGCCATGCGCAACAAAACGCACCTCGGGTGGGGTCACCTTGACATCACCATCGGCAGTGACCCCGTCAGCGATGAAATGACACTCACGATAGTTGGCCCCAAGGCTGACCAAGAGGTCACCATTCGCATGAACGCCACCCGCGCTGCGCTGCTTGTCGCAGCCCTGCGCGACCACAGCAGCCGCCTACCGCGGCAGGATGATTGAGCCATGAAAGCCAAAGAATTCATTCAGCGTTTCAGCACCAAGACGCGCGTGCTGTCGGGCTTCTGCGATGGCATCGTGGTGCATCTGGTGCGCGGCGGTGACCGCTGGTTCGGCGGCGTGGTCGACGGTGATGAGGCTTGGCTTGTGCCGTTTCACTCGCACTTTGCCGCCCTGCATTTCTACTGGTCGGCTGAGCTAGACCTCAGCGATGCTGTCGCCAGCTGGCTGGTCGAAAATACGGAGGCTGCATAGATGGCCGCCGCACCGATCATGCACAGCTTTGACATGCGCGATGGCCGTATTGTCGGCGTGCGCTTCACCATGGATGACGGCAGTGAGCGCGTTGTTGGCGCAAAGGTCGAGGTGGTCGACGTTGAGCCTGAGGGCGAGTGGATTGCGGAGGCGGCCTTTGCAGAGTCCTGAGGGAAGTCTTTTCAACACACGCGATGAGGCCGTTGAGGCGGCGCGCGCGTACAACAAGCACACCGGCCACGAGCCGGGTGGTTCCCCGCTATTTTACTATGAGACGCGCGACCATGTGCAGTGGCGAAAATGGACGGTCGTTTACGGCACGCGGAAGCAGCCAGGCACTGAGGTGCAGCGCCTGAATGAGGGCGAATTCGTTCACAAGCAGTGGCATATGATTGCCACATCGCAGAGCGGAAATCGGCTGTGGGATGGCTATTACGATGACACCGCGGAACAGCGTGAGGAAGCATCCAAGGCGGCCGAGCGGGCCATTGCAAAGGGCTGGTATGTCTACGCTGACCTCATCACGCGCTACAAATTCGGCGCTCCCGACAAGGACATTTCGGGGTTCAATATGCGGGTGAAGCATGAGCGCTGAGCGCATATACAGCTATAAGCCCACGCTGCCGCCGCGCTTCACCTGCACCGACGCCGCCGGCCACGCCATAGACGTGCGCGACGTGCTGACGCCTGAGCAGCGTGAGGTGCGCTGCGTGCTGTGGGAATACAGCCATGAGCTTGGGCGCATGGTCATTGTTGATGAGGGAGTGAGAAAGGTATGACACCTGAACAGAAGATTAAGCACGCAATCATGGTGGCGGATGCGCCGAACAATGATGAGCCGCTGCCGGAAATAACGGCCGAGAACGTCGATGACGTATGGGATGCGCGCTCTGCAGAATGGGCGATGCAGGAGGCCATTGAGGAATTTCGCAGCGGCGAAATTGAAACGCCCGACATCAAAACCGAATACTCACGCCACTACGAGTCCAAAGCCGTGGCGGCCAAAATACCCGATGGTTCGTGGGTGGGTTGGACGTTCTGGTATGGCGGCGGCAAACACGGCAACCCCGAGGAAATCGACTGGATGAGCGAGGCCTATGACCTCCGCGTCACCGGCGAGCGCGTCGTCACCACGCTCATCTTTGAAAAGGTCGCGTAGCATGCGCAAGGTTCTGAAATTCCAATTCGAGACTGACGGCACGCGCGTGTTGCGTGTTGGCCAGTTTTCAAAGGTGGTGCATTTCGCCAGGCAGCGCGATGCCGTCATGGTGTGGGTTGAGCACCTTGTGGATGCGGTCACAGACCGGGTGCTGACGCTGCAATATTTCGGCACCGGCCATGAAATCCACGACACCGACATGCGGCACATCATGAGCACGATTGATGGGCCGTTTGTCTGGCACCTCTACGGCAAGACGGAGAAAGCATAGCCATGGCCACGGTCACAATCGACAAGCTCACCGCTGACGACTTGGAGTCGCTCACCGCCTGGTTGCGGGATCGCGAGGAACATAACCGCGTGTATGGGCGCGATGATGAACCCGTCGACGCGCGCGAAGCCACGCGCCTCAAAGAGCGGCTGAAAAGCGCTCACCAAGATATTAACGAGTGGGAGAAAGAGGCGGACAAGCTGCGTGAGGCGGTTTCCGAACTGATTAGCCAAGTGATGACGCAGGCAGAGCGCATGATTGTGCCGGCTGAGGTCGACACTATTCTGCGCGCCGCAGCAGCTGAGACCACCAAGGCCGTCACCGCTTACGATAACAGCGCGCTCAAGTTGCCGTTCTAGCCATGCGCAAACCCGCTCGCATTGAGCACATGCATGCCGTGAAGTCGCTGCGTGTAACAGCGAAATACTGGCGCTATGTAGCGAGCCTCTGCGCCGATGCGGGCGAGCGGAAATACTTTCGCAATCGTGCGCGTGAAGATGACCGATGGGCGGACAAGATTGAGGAAGCTATGCCGCCTCGCCAACAGCCATGAACAACAGCAGGCCCAACGCGAGGGCCTGCAATGTTGTCTGCGCGTGGGTGACCAGCTCAGTGCGCAGCGGCGCCCGCCAGTCTTTCAGATGGCGGATGAGCCACGCCGAGTAGATGCACACCAGCATACCCAGCAGCGCCGCGTATTTCATGGCGATCGGCAGAAGGCCAACAGCAAGCCGATGCCCACCACCATGACCACGATGAGCCAACCAAGCGTGCGCTCTTTTCGGCGTTCCATTTCAGGGTCAACCGGCGGATAGCCCATCAGACTTCTAGCCCCTCTGCCTGCAACATAGCTTCCTCACTGTCGCTTAGCACAACCATGCGGCGCTTGCAGCGGCAGCGGGGTTCATGACCGGGGTGGCCCGTCTTGGGCGGCGGCGTGTCATTGCGAAACGTCTTGCCGTTGTTCGCCTTGTGCGTGGGCCTGACGACACCGTCGCCCATGTCGCGCCATTTGTAGAACTCAAGCCCCGCCTCGGCAGCTCGAGCCTCATCTAGGGCGTCGGCATACTTGGCCGTTTGATCCTGCGCGATGAGCAGCGCGCGAGGCTTCGCGAATTCAAAGTCAGCGCGCAGCTGCTTGGCCAGGGTGCGCGAGTTCGTGCCCGCCCGGTATGAGCTCCACATCTGCTGCTCAATGCGCGCGTACACATCGGCATTCAGCTTGGTGATGAGGGCAACGTTGTTTTTGGTCGACACCTCAAGCGCCTTGCGGATGGGCTCGATTTCCAGCAGCGGGCCGATGTCGAGGCGAACGGCGCCGCGCACCACGCCGCGCCAGCGCTGCCTATGCCACTGCTCAACGCGCGTGGCCCACTGCTCAACGTCAGGCTCTACAGCTGCCAGCAAGGCCGCCGCCGGCGCGGCCGTAGTGGCGAGGATGGCCTCAACGCCGCGCACCGTCAGCGTGTCGGTCCACGCCGCCTCAACGTACCCGAACTGCCGGCGGTAACTGTCGATGATCGGCCACAGCACCGCATAGAGTTCATCTTCAAGCACGGCCGTGGGCTCGATGACGGCCATGAGCTTGCTGACTTTGATGCCCGCCTCATGGGCCATCTGCTCAAGGTTATAGGCCACGATTAGCGGCCCTTACGCGTCGGCTTTTTCTTCGCGCGCGCCTTGCCCTTGGCCGCATCCCGCTTGGGCATCTTGCCTGGTGCGGGTATGGCCAGCTGCTTGTTCGGGTCCACGGGGATCGCCGCAGGCTCGGGGCGCAGTTCGTTCAGCTCGGCAGAGGTGGCCTCATTGAGCGCTTCCTCAAAGCCGGGGTACTGGCCGCCCTCAATCATGCGGTTTTTGATGGCCGTGCCGAGTGGCTTGGTGGGGATGATGCCCGAATTCAGGTAGGCCGTGTCAGCCTCGGCCTGTATCTTGTTCGTCTCGGCCGCCTCTTTCGGGCTCTGCGTCCAGATGGGATTCCACAGATACCAAGCGTCATTTTCGGGGTCATCAATGCCCGCGTGGCGCAAGAGCATTTCATCTAGCTTGTGCAGTGTCGGCGTAAGGTCGTTCTCTTGGTCGGTGGCAATCCTCGACGCATAATTGCGCATGTCGGATTCGCCGGTGGCGTTGAGGCCCGCAGGCGCCTGACCCAAAAAGCGCGTCATGGGGATGTCCACCGCGCCGGCAGTGATCTGCAGGAACATAAGGGTGACAGCGTCGATGTTGGCCAAGTTCACCTGCTTGCTGTCATACGTCTCACCACCGCCCATCAGCAGCGTGCGGAACGTGGATTTGCCGTAGGCGGCCAACTGCAGGCGCTGCATGAGCAAGGCCTCAGTCTCGGGGTTACCCAAGTGCTGCTGCAGGTTTTCCATCATCACCACGTCAACGCGCGCTTCCTCGACAAGGCGGGCGCCTGACTGCATGGCAATGGCCGCGTTTTTCACCGCGTCGTTTATGGCCTGCACGATGCTGTCACCCCACGGGTCATTGGTCTGCACCGGGTCGGGGATGTCGCTACCCTTGAACATGATGACGCGTGACCAGTGAATTTTGGTGGGCAGGCCCACGCCCGTGTTCAGGTCGAAAAGTTCGGGCAGGCCGTAGTTGTCGGCGCCGGGCATCCAATTGAGCATGCCGTCAATCGTCAGCTGCGTGCGCGGCACGGCAATGACGTACCTGATGCCACCCTCGCCAATCTGTTCGGGCTTCAGCGGCTTGCTCATGTCGCGGTTACCCGCGCCGATGATGAGCGCGCCACCGCCGAGCATGCGCGACCACGTAAGCGCCTGCTTGACCTTCTGTCGGATCCCGAATTTGCGCTCAGCGCGCTCAATCAACTCGATTTGGTCGGGCTCGAGCTGCCACCGGCGCCACTGTGCGGTCATGTCGTCTGCCGGCAGCTTGCACGCCTTTTTGACAATCCAGTCGCCGCGATACGCGTTCATGAGTTCGGCGTCATTGAGGGGCGTGAACCCCCACACGTCAGCATCCCGGCGGCCGCCGCCCATGCTGGTGAGCACGTTACCGAGGCCGTCACCCAGCCTCACCGTCTGCATGACCTTTGCGGCCCGGTCATTCATCGGCATCACGTTGGATGCCGCCGCCGCCGCGCCTGGTGCTTTGCTGGCGCGCGGAGAGGCTGCGCGTTTCGCCGGTGTCTTGCCTGCCATCACAACAACCTCAAAATATCCATGCCCTTGCCGATGATGTCTGCCACAGCATCCATGGTCGGGTCTACTTGGTCATCATTTTGCCCGCCGGGGAACGCCAGCAGCTCAGCGATATAACCGGGCAGCCACGGGGCATTGCGGGGCAGTTTCACCATCCCATTGGCGAATGCCGGCGCCGTGTCCATGCCGCGCGTGACCTTGTCCTCAGTGTTACGGGGGATGCCGATGACGGGGATGCCCTTGAGGGATTGCAGGAGGCCTGTGCCTGACGCCTTGTCCTCAATCTTCATGGCGCGCAGGTAGCCGCGGCCCAAAATCTTATCGTCCTGCTTGTGCTTGGCCCAAAAGAATTGCGCCTGCTGCTGCAGCTTGGGCGCATCCCATTTGCCGCGCAGTTGGTCGATTAAGTAGGCGTTGCCGTCTACGCCCGCGCCCCAGCACTGGAAAACTGAATAGTCGTTTTCCTCGCCCTCCTTGTTGGCCGTGTCCGCGAAGATTGCCCGCCACAGGAGGTTAGGCAGCGTGTCCCAATAGCTGAGATAGTCGCGCTTAAACAGCGCGCCGCCCATCGCCATGGGGTTCTGCATGTACTGAGACCAGAAAACGTACTCAGCGGTTTTCAGGAGCTCAATTTGCTTCTCGCTGAACTTCTCTGCCCACAGGGGGCCATCGGGCAGCCCGTGTTCAATCGGCAGCCCGTGCGTGTACTCGCTCGGGTACTCAACTGAGTTGTCGATGGTGACGGGCAACAAGAGGTGATCCCACACGTCGCCTGACCCGCCCTTGAGCAGGAACCCGCTCATGTCATCCATGTGCAGCCGCTGTTGAATGACGATGATGGGCACTTCCTCGCGCATGATGCGGTTGCGCAGCGAGAGGTTGAAGTTGTTGTTGACCTTGTCGCGCTTGGGCTTTGACGATGCGTCGGCGGGCTTAAGCGGGTCATCAATGAGCAGCGCGCCTGAGAATATTTCGTTAGCGTCCATGCGGCCGGCGCGGAAACCCGTGACGGGGCCATCGGCGGGCTTGGCCATGAACTGGCCGCCGTTCTGCGTCGTCCACAGGCCCTGCGTGTTCTGATCGGCGCGAAATTCCGTGGGCCAGAGCGCCTGGTATTCAGCGGCGCCGATGATGTCGCGGATGGTGGTGGAGTTGAAGCGCACGAGCGGGTCGCTGAATGACGCGTGCAGGAAACGGGCTTGCGGGAACATGCCGAAGCCGCGCGCGACCATCATGATGACGGCCAGCATGGTCTTACTGAAGCCCGGCGGGATGTTGATGATGACGCGGGTGCGCCGGCGCATGAACACATCTTCAAGCACCTGCGCGATGATGCGGTGGTGAGGGCCTACGCGGAAACGCTCAGCCAGGCTGCGCTTGAAGAAATAGCGGCTGAAATCGGTGTGGGATGTCTGCAGAATAGCCTTGAGCGCGCGGCGCTCAGTCGTCGTCGCTGTCGTCAAGGTGCCGGCGTCTTGCAAGCTCTAAATCCTCTTTTGTCAGCGGGGCAACGCCCATTTCGCCGCTCACCTGCACCTGCAGGGGCTTGCCCTCTGGCGTGGCCAGGTCGGTGGTCTGCTTGAAACCGCGCTCACGGCCTAGGCGGTCGAGAATGTAGCGCGCGGCCGTCACGTCCTTTTTCTCGATCGCCGCCGCGTAAATTATCGCCTCGGCATCATCCAAAAGCACCTGCTTGCACTGCTGCTGCACTTTCAGGAGGTGTTCACTGTTGGCAATGCGCACCTGCAGGTTAGAGCGCAGCACGTTGAGGGCTCGAGCTGCCGGCGCGACAACGCCGCGGCTCTTACGCAGAGCGCGGGCAATGTCTTTGTCGGTGATGCCCTTAGGCCCCGTGCGGGTGCCGTGGGGCAATCCGTCTTTGCGTTCGCGTTCCCTAGCCATGATGTGCGCTTACCGCAATTCTGGCTGCACGCCAAACGCGCGAGGAATGCGCTCAGATGGCGAGGCCATACATGATGCCCAGCAGGATGATGAACACGGCGGCGAAAAGGCTGAGGGCACGGCGCACATGCTGCCAGCGTTCGGCGCGCTCACGCTTGCGCTTGCGCTCGTCCATCCACTCTGACCATGGGTCGCTGTCGGTCACGGCTGCACTGTCGGCGGAAGGGCGCGCACGATGAAGGGCAGCGCCAGCAGCATGAGCAGGAGGAAGCCCACAAAGCTGAGGGCGAGCCACTTAAGCACCGGGGCCACCCGTGCTGTTGCGCTGTGCGGCCGCAACCTTAGCGGCGATGGGGTCGACCACCTCAAACGCCGTTTCCGGCGCCTTCATATCAAGCCGCTGCTCTGTCGTGATGATGCCTTGATCGGCAATCACGCGCAGGGTGCGGTTGATGTTCACCAGCGCATCAGCTGTGCGCCGCTGGTGGTGCGCCATGTCGATGGTGCGCAGGCACGCGCTCGGGATGGTGATGGCCAGCCACATGATGGCGCCGGTCGAGAACACCGCGCAGGCAATCAAAATGCCCTGCTCGAAATTGTTAAAGCCTTCCATCACAGATACCTGACTTTCCGGGGTGGTGGGTCTTTTGGGCGCATAACCGATGAGCCACCAACAGGCGGCTGTGTTGGCCCGTTCGGGTTCGGACGCGGCCGATAGCCACCCTCAGGGTGCGGGCCAGGCCCCCAATCCTTCACCGGATCAGTTTGACCGCTCAGCTTTTTGCGCAGGCCATGAATGACAAGCCACTGATTCAGCACCAGCACCGACAGCGCCATGACTGCGCAGGCCAAGGCCACGTTGACAACCAACACGCTGTTCATCAGCGCACGACTCCGAAATGGGCTAGGCCCACGATGATGGCCAGGCCGATAATCAACAGCGCGGTGCCCTCGGCCACATCACGCAGCATCACTTGCCATCCGATGCGTTGACGTGGCGGGTGCGCTGCTCAAGCAGGTCGACGGCTGCGGCCAAACCTGAAATGCGCGTTGCATCGGTCAGCGCCTGCACCCGCATCTGCATCACGCGCTTGCGCAGCTGGTAGATGGCCCACGCCGCGGCGAGGATCCCAGCGCCCGACATCGCGAAGCCGGCGGCGACTATGTGCGTGAGGGTCACCGGCGCACCATCTTGAAAATCCCGGCATCCCACAGCGTGCCGTCAGCCCACACCACCTGCTGCACCTCAGCGAGTTCGCCGGTGTGCGGGTGCGCGAGCATGAACTTGGCCCGCGCTTCCGTGTCGACCACCAAGCCGACAAGCTCCACCTCGGCCTTGGCAATATTGCCAATGGCCAAGTCGATGCTGACGCGCGAGACGCCGTGAAACATTTCACCCGTCTCGCTGTCGTTGACGCTCGTGCTGCCAGGCAGAACAACGCCGCCGGTGTGCGTGATTTTCACCGTCCTCATGACTGTTCTCTCAGCTTGCGGGCTCGAGCTGCAACCTCGCGCAGCGATGACTTGGCAGCCGCGCGGAAGTGGTCGACGGGCACCACCAGCTTGCCCGCTTCCACGCCCTCAATCATGTCGATGAGGGCGCGGTGATGCGGTTGCAGGGGTTGGCCCATCTGCTGCTCAAAGAACTGCTTGAGCGGCATGCGCTTGGGCGCGGCCACTGGCCTACGCCTTGGCGGGCGGCTGATAGTCGGCGGGGATTTCGAGGAAGGCCGACTCCGGCTGCGGGTCGCCAAAGTCGTCGCCGTTGTGCTCGGCCACATCGCCGCTCATGAAGCGGAAGAAATCGCCCTTTTTGAACCCGTCAGGCGGGTACTGATCGGCGTTGAACGTCGACACCGGGCGCTCAATGGCGGCCGCGCGGTCTTGGATGTGCTTGCGCACGGTGTCGGCAAGCGGTTGGTCATCGCGCACCGGGTTTGCGGGGTCGGTCACATCCGGCGCGGGCTTGCCGGCATCGCGCTGCTGGCGCTCGGCTTCCTCGCGTTCCTCGTCCGTGAGCGGCTTGTTGGCGTCGTGATCGGCCGCGGCGATTTCCTCCGCCGTGGCTTGGCGCAGGGTCGGAAGATAGAACTTGTGAGAGGTTGTGCGCGTGCCGTCCTGCCGCTCGCACAACACCGTGCCGCCGGGCATGATTTTGTCGATGGTCATGACCGGCCCGCCGGATTTCAGCACCACGCGGGTGCCCACCGAAAACTCATCGACGCCGCCGGCTGCGAGTTGGTCGACGGCCGCGCGGGTTGCATCGCTCGGCTTGCCGAAGCCCTGATCTAGCGGAACGTTGCGCGGGTTGTTGTAGCTGCCGCCAGCCAGTTTCGAGAGGTCCGATGCGTGCGACGCCGTCGCGGTTGTCTTGGTCGTGACGCCGCCGATTTGTTCGGTGAGGGTCGATGTGACCACTGCGGTGATGCCCAACGCACCCGCCTGCTGTTCAAAAAAACGCTGAGTCGCTTCGGCCAGTCGGGCCGTCAAATCCGCGTGGTTTTTCTGAGCGTTCTGCAGTTCGCGCTGGTCAACCATGTGCTGGCCCCGGCTGCGCATTTCGTTGCCCGTGCAGACCGACACGCGGCCGGCAGAGCGGTTCAATTCCTGCTGCAATTGCGTCAGGTCGGCGTCGCTGATCCGCAGCAATTTCGCCCCCGCCTGGTCGCCACTCTTGCCGACTGCGAGCGGGGTATTTCCGTTGATTGTGTCCATGGTTTTCAGGGCTCCTGCCAGATTTCTAGTGCCTCAACCTAAGAGAACGGCCCCGATCTGTTGCCAAATCGGGGCCGCCCCTGAGGTAGAAATCTAGCCCAAGCCTTGGAGCCTGAGACCGCTGGCCGCATCGGGCAGCTGCGCCGCCCAACACGACACGGGACATGCCACGGGTTTGACCGGGGCGCAACCCCAAGGCGAATTCACCCGGCATCGGTCTGCCCGTCGCTGCCAGAATTCCGGTAATACACCCGATAGCCGTGATCCCGCAGCACGCCGCCGCCGTCCGTGTCGATGCGCTGCGCCTGGTAGGCATCGGGCGCGTAGATTTCCTTTGCCTCGAATTCCACGCCTGTGAGCCACCGATGTGCCCACGCCAAGCCCTTGCGTTCGATGAAGTCGCTGACCACGGCGCTGGCTTTGCCGCCCGGCAGCGGGAATGGCTTGGTCACGTCCGGTGGTGTGCCGGAATTCTGGCTGACTGCGGGGGTGGTTTGCGCATGCTCGGCAAAGGCAGCTTTGAGGGCGCTGAGCTTGCGCAGGGGTTGGTCGCGTTCGTGGTGGGTGACTTTGCGGAGCACGGGCAGCACCACGCTGTGGAGGTCATAGGCTGCCAGAAGTTTGGCAAGGGTCTTGTCGGATACGTCCACGAATGCGTCAGGATCGGCCACGCCTTTGCCTATACTTTTCCTGATAGCCATGCGGGCCTGCGCGCAGCTAGCCGCTAGGCTAGCTGGATCAGGCTCGGGCTCGGGCTCGGGCTGCATGACGTTAGCATCATGCTCACGCTGTGCTGCGCTGACACCCTTACCGTGTGTTTTCAAGGCCTTGGTTTTTGCGGCGGCTTTTCCACCGCGTGCGCGGCCCTCATATTTGCTGACGGAGTCGGTGAAAACTTCCTGCAATTTTCGGTTCTTCCACGCGCCATCCTCCTTATAGAAAAACTCACTGAGTATCGGCCTGACCACGCGGTCAAAGGTGGCGCGGTCAACGCGCATGCGCCGCATGATCCAGTCGTCATCTGCGGGCATCTGGCAGAAGGGTGTGACCCACGAAAGGCGCAGCAGGCGGGTATATGCGCCGTCCTCTTCTAGGGAGAGGTGGGAGGTGTTGCCCTCATACTTGGTGACCCAAATAGGAAGCACGGGGATGTCAGCCATTTTGGACTCCTGCCAAGAGGTCTAGCTGCTGGTATTCTGGCAGCTTGGGGGCGTCAACCTTGACCGGCGGGGCGAGCGGCCCCGCGTCGCTGTCGATGCGCCGGCGGGCGATTTCCGCGTAGGTCGGGTTAAGCTCAATGAGGATGCAATCACGCTGCCGGCGGTCAGCCACAAGGGCGGTTGTTCCCGCGCCGCCAAAGGGGTCTAAAACCACGCCCTGCGGGCGGCATCCAGCCTTGATGCAGCGGTCGGCCAGGTCGGGGGGGAAGGTGGCAAAGTGCGCCTCTTGAAACCCGTGTACGGGGATGTTCCACACGGTGACGGGCGCGGGTTCGTAATTGCGCAGGAAGCGCGACTCATACTCGCGCTCGTTATCGGCCTCAAACTTGCCGAGACTGTGCGGGCGGCTGCCCGGCGGCCGCGCGCTGTCAGCACCATCTTTTGCGCGCCCTCGCTTGAGCGCCGCTGATGGCGTATCGGCAATATCACCAAAATACGCGGCCTTGCCATTGTCGACGCCGCCAGATTTCTGCTGGTTCCGGCGGCTGAGGCTCTGGTTGCCAACCGCCTTCATGGGGCGCTCAGGGCGCGTGCCGCCGTTTGCCCTAGTGGATCCCGCCTGCGCGCTGATGTTCTGCGCTCGTCGGGCGTGGGTGTTGCCGCTGGTGGCCTGCGCCACGTCAGCGGGCTCATAGTAGAAATCCCGGCCGCGCCACAGGTTCACGCGGGTAAAAGCCTCATCATCTGTGGGAGTTGTCAGAATTTCGCCGGTTTTGAAGTTGCGCCAGATATAGTCGGGTTCCGGTTCGGTCGCGAACTCCCAGCGCCCATCATCGTGACGCCAACAGGTGGTCTGCCCTGACTTGGCCAGCAGGAATATTTTCTCATGGGCTGTCGACGGTCTGAGTTTGCCGCTGCTGTCGGGCATCGGGTTGGGCTTGGCCCAAATGATTTCACTGCGCACATACCAGCCCGCCAACTGCAGGGCGATGGCCAGGCGGTTGGGTATCATGCACAGGTCTTTCGCCTTGATGCCGCCGCCGATGGTGGAAAAGGGCTTGTCGCGGAATGTGCGGTCATCGGTGCCGGCCGCCTTCTGGTCGGCGGCTGAGCGCCCGTTAGGCGTGGTGGCGTAGCAGTCACCGTAGTTCAACCACAGGGTGCCTGACGGGTGCAGGACGCGGCGCACTTCCTCAAACAGGGCCACCATGTTGGCGATGTGCTCATCAAGCGTGGGCTCGAGCCCCATCTGGCCTTCAACGTCATAGTCGCGCAGGCCCCAGTATGGCGGCGAGGTCACTACGCAATGCACTGAATTGTCAGGCAGTTCGCGCAAGCGGTGTAGGCTGTCGCCTATGAGGATTGTGACGGTCATGGTTAAGCTCCTGCCAAGGTCTAAGGTAAACGCTGTGCAATGCTGAGACGCAACGCGAACAGCACGGCAACGCCGCATTGTGAATAAGTGAAAGGCAGCTTTCCCCCGCGACTAGGCAGCGCTATATGCTTGCCTGTCGACGCGGCCCACTGCTGCGATGATGGAACCCCGGCGCCTTCAAGTCTCCTGCCAAGTTGCCTGTCAGGCGCCGGGGAAGCCTCGCGGCGGCTCACGCCCCGCGCAGCTGCTCTTGCAGCCTCCCCAACAGCCATTTCAAAACGGGAACACTCATCGAATTCCCGAGCCCGCTGTATTGTGGCGTGAACGGCATGTCTGCGGTGATGGCGCAGTGCGTGTCGGGGAAGCCCTGCAGGCGGTGGCATTCGACGGGCGTGAGACGCCTGACCACCCAACCAAAACCAGCGTAGGCCACCGCCGGCGGCGTGCCGCCATTCTGGTGACTGTCTAGGTGGTTGCCCGCGCGCATTGTCGGGCTGAGGTTGCGGGTGGCGTCCTGCCCATAGTCTTTGCTGCTGAACGCGATGGGCGCGGTGGCCACGAACGGCAGCGAGCTGCCGCCGCCATCGGTGGTGAGTGATGGTGAGATTTCACCGGGCATGACCTCAGGCATGTTGCCGCCCTCGCGGCCGCGCATCTTGAACGCCACCGCCTGCGGCACGGCGCGGGCCTCTAGCGTATAGGCGAGGTCAGGGCGGAATCCCGCACCATCGGGACCGTTGGCGGGGTTGGTCGACGTGGCGCGCTCTTGGATTGCATACACCCGGCTGGTCACCACGGGCGGCTTGCCGCTTTCCACCAACGGCGGCGCCGGGTCACCCCCTTGCGGGTTGCTGCGATTGGTTGGGCTGGTCACCTGCGTGAGGTCATAGGCAACGGGGACAAACATGCCGTTATAGGCATCCTGTCCATTATAACCGCCGGGGTGCGCGCCGGGGCTGAGCGTGCCCGAGACTCGGGCACAGAACTGTTGAGGCTCGGGAATATATGCGCCGACGCCGTCTAGGTCTGTTGTTCGGAATCCTCCGGTAACGCTTCCGAGTGTCCCCGAGACTCGGGGATAGTATTCTGAGCCACTGCCGTCAGCGCTGTTCTCAACATCGTCGGCAAAACTTTCCCCCTGTCCTCCGCTCGGCGCAAAATCCCCCGCGCGGCCGCGCCGCTCAAATAGCACTGCTGCGGGATCGGCCCCGTTTCCAAAATCTGCGACAACAAACACTCGCTGCCGTCGTTGGGCCAGGCCGAAGTATTGAGAATTGAAAACCCGCCAAGCCGCCCGCCCCCGTGGCCCTGAAACCATGCCTGCACTGGTGAACTTGCACGATTTCCAGCCGTAGGCTCCGGGTTCATCGCCCTTGCCTTCGATCCACCCCCACTCTGCGCCGGGCGGACATATGGGAGCGTCTGCGCCGACAAGCTCACCCAAGAAACAGCCAAAGGCGTTGTCGGGGGTGTTAAGGACTCCGGGCACGTTTTCCCAGACGAAATTTCTGAGCGGCCGAATAGGTCGGGCTGCGAGGCCATGCACGACTCCTAGTGCTGCGATGGTGAGGTTGCCTCGCGCGTCTGCGAGGGAGAGGCGGCCGCCGGCCACGCTGAACGCTTGGCAGGGCGTGCCCGCGACAAGCACGTCAGCTGACGGGAAATCATCAAGGTCAACGGCGGTGAAGTCACCGAACAGCTTGGGGCCGTTGCCGACACCGGCGCCGAAACGCGCAGCGAGGATGCGCCGCGGCCACTCGGCAATTTCGCTGGCGAACACAGCTTGCCAACCGCCGAGTTCATGGGCTGCCTGCTCAGGTGCGCCGATGCCGCTGCACAGCGTGCCGAGCGTCAGGGGTTCAGTCATCCATCACCTTAGAAGATGCTCGCGCCCATCGGGCGTGAGCGTGTAAACACCATCAATAAAATTGCGCTGCACCAGCCCTAGCCGCTCTAGCTTAGAGGCGGTCAGGGCTGGTGCTTTCTTGCCCTGCGAAATGCTGCACAGCGCTGACCACTGGTGAGCGGTCAGGCTGATGCGCGGTTGTTTGTGCTCACTCAAAGACGGCCTCGGTAGGCGTCTTGCCATCTTCAAAGCACTGCCACCAAACGTCTGTGCCCGTGGCGGCAATGATGTCCTGACCGGGCTTGATTTCGCGCGACCATATGCGGCGCACTTCGCGCACGTAGAACTTGAAACGCACCTCATTGATGAGGGGTTTGAAGAATTGGGCGAGGCCCCACAGCATGACTGCCAGACCGATGAAAATGCCGATGAGTGCTTGAACGTCCACGGTAGTTACTCCTGAAACAAGGTAGGCGCGGCCAGCGTCCTACGCGGTTGAACCTTGTGGCCAGCCTTGCCCTTGCCCGGTTTCTTGGGCTTCGCAATCCTGACCACAAGTGGAGCCTTACGGCGTATAGATAACCAACCTCTAAACGCGTCGGCATAATCGCGGCTCAGCGCGTAAAGAAAAATTCCGCAGGCATCGGCCTGGTCATTGTTGGTGGCGTTCAGGCCCCACGCTTGGGCATATTCCACGGTGTTTTCAGGCTTGGGGCCACCGTGGTCATAGATGAGCTTTTTGTGTGAGCCGTTGGCGATCGCGTAACCCGGCACGTTGAGGCGGTGGAGTCCGTATTCGAGGATGCTGACCACGGCCCAAATCTTGCGCTGCGTCTCAAAGTTCATGTGCTGCGGGTTGATGGGCGCCTCAAAGTAAACGCGGTCAGCCTGCTTGATTAATGGCAGGGCCGTTTGCAACCACTCATGCTGCAGGCTGCCCATGCGCTCGCGTGCGCCCTCACGCACACCGAAAGAGCCCACGCGCACGGGGCCGCCGGGTTTCCCCAACACGTACCCCGTGCGCGCAACGCTGGTATCAAACGCCAGTATCAAGCGTCCTCATCTTCAAGTTCAAGGTCATCGTCGTCGTCCTCAAGCGAGAGGTCATCGTCGTCGTCATCGCCGCCGTCATCGGGCGCCAATTGCGGCTGAGCCTGCCGCGCGGGGATTTCGTTGCCGTCATCGTCAAAGTCACCGCCGCCCTTGCGTGCGCCAGGCGGTGCGAGCCCGCCGGTGCCGCCGTTGGCAGCCGCTTCCTCGGCCTTGGTGCGCTTGACCGGCGGTTCGGCCGGCGGCGCAGGCTCTGCGGGTTTAACCGCTGCGGACTTGGTGCCCTTTTTCGGTTTGTCCTTAACGCGGCTGACGACATCCTCAGGCGATCCCGCCGCCGGTTTCTTTTTCGCCGCCTCCTTATCGGCGGCGGCTTTCTTCACGTCAGCGAGCTTGGTGACCTTGCCGTCATCGGTCTGCGCAACCTCGGGGATGAGGTCATCATCGTCATCATCGGCGTCGGCGTCAGCGCTCGGCCCCGCCGACTCCTGCTCAGTGTCGGGCACTGACGCGGGGTCAAAATAGTCTTTCTTGCCGAACACATCGAAGGCGATTTTCTTCTGCCCGTCATCCCACCCGTTGAGCCACGCTTGCTGTTGCTTGCCGCTGCTCAGTTCCTCAGGCGGCTTGCGCTCGCCCTTGCCCTTAAGGCCAGCCTTGAAGCCGGCCAGATAGGCAACGTCCTTGGTGACGGGGTCGGCTTCCTTGGGGAACAGCTCGGCTTGCGTGCCCGTGTCGAGCTTGAGGAAGCGCGTGTAACGGAACATATCGGCGGTTTGCTGTTTGACCTCGGCGGGATCCATGTCTCGCAGCACGCGCACGGCATCGAATTGCTTGAGCAGAACGCCTTGCGACTTGATGTCTAACCGGAACCGGCCAATGGCCGCATTCAGATTTTTCCGCATTTCCTCGAATTCATCCATCTTCCGGCACGCGGCCAAGAAAACGCTTTCAGTCATGTCGGGTGGAAGCTCCACCCCGAATTTACTGGTGTTGTCGCCCATGCCTCTTTCCTTTTCCACTGTGGTGGCTCCTGCTGTTAACACTACTTCCGACGCTTAGCCCGTTTGAGCTTCTGCAAAGTCTCGCGCACTTCAGCGCGGATGCCATCAAGGGCGGCGAAAGATTTGTTTTTGTAGCCGTCAGCCACCATGGCGTTGAGTGCGCTGCGGGAAATCCCCAGCTTTTCTGACAGCGCCTTGGTGCTGATGTGCCCCCGGTCAGCGAGCTTGCGGCACATCGCCAGCACCTCAAACGAGGTGGGCGGCTTTTTATCCCTGGTAGCCAAAGTCTATTTCTCCTGTTTGCTCGCCAGCAAGATTTGGCTTTACCAGAATTCTGGTATATGGCAACACTCGCTTAACCAGCTGGCGCTAGGTTGTGACTATCGACTTGCAACCTAGAGGGACACACCCAATGAAAAACGCACACAAAGAATTTGACTTCTCGTTCATGCAGGCGCGCGTGCGCCAGACGCTGCAGCTGATTGAGACGCAGGCCACGGCTGGCATAACCGACGCCATCAACGCTGACCTCATCGGCGGCGCGCAGTGGCCCGCACAGGCCATGAACACCATTGACCAGCTTGAGAGCATGCTGCGCGCACTCGCTGCCCGCCGCTCTGAAATCGTTGAACTGCTGGATGAAAAACAGGCTGAGGGAGCCGCATGATTACTGTGACTATACCCGAGCGTCAGTTTGATGCGTCGCTAGAGGGTGCCGCCGCGATTATCCAACACCGCGACATTCAAGATATGCGGTGGGGCGGCGTGTGGCACTTCCTCGCCGCTTTCGAGAATGCGGGCATGGCTGAGCACTATCTCACCAACCGCAAGCCAGTTGATGGCTATGAGTATCGGATATGTGAGCGAGGCAAATGATGCGCGACGACGAAAACGAGAGCTTGACCGTTAAGGTTCTGATGGTCGCGTGCGCGGCAGCCGTGGTGCTGCTGTGCATTTTCATCGCTGTGGTGACCTATTCGATGGCTGCGCGCGAGTGGCGGCGCCATCAGGAGTGGGAGTCTGAGCGTCGCCTCAGCGAGTGGCTGGATGAGCGCCGCCGCGATTGGCGCAGCGAGCGCGTGCCCGAAGAATTTAGACGTAACCTTGAGGAAGGAAATCAGCTGTGAAAGTCATTAACCTGAGCGTGCAGGACTATAAGCGTGTTGTTGCCGTCGAGATTGTGCCCAGCGGCAACGTTGTGGAAATCGCGGGCAAGAATGCGCAGGGCAAAACCTCCACGCTTGACGCCCTCATGGTGGCGTTCATGGGCAAAGAGGCCATCCCACAAGAGCCGGTGCGCACCGGCGCCGAGAAAGCCGTCATTGAGGTCGACGTTGGCGACTATATCATCAGGCGCACCATCAAGCCTGACCGCACAGGCACCATCAGCATCAGCACGAAAGACGGCGCCAAGTTCGCGTCACCGCAAAAGATGCTTGATGACCTTGTCGGTGAGGTCGCGTTTGACCCGCTGTTCATCGTGCGCCAAGACCCACTGCAGCAGCTCGAGACTGTGAAGGGGTTCGCCCCTAAGGGCGTTGACTTTGCGGCGCTGGATGCGGCCGAGAAAGAGGCATTCGACGCGCGCACCGATGCCAACCGCGAGGTTAAGCGCCTGCAGGCAATCGTTGCCTCACTGGCAGCGGTGGAGGAACTGCCGCCTGAGGCAGACGTGGCGAGCATCACCGATGAACTCACCAAGGCGAATGAGCGCAATGACCAAATCCGCACGTATGCGGGCAAGGTCAAGACGGCGCAGGCTGAGCTAGCCATCTTGCGCGAGCGCGAGGAAAACAACCGCAAGCGCCGCGCCGACATTGAGGCGGAAATCAACCTCCTGCAGGCAGAGCGCACCGAAACTGAAACACGCATGCTTGAGCTTGGCGCCGAGGCAGACGCGGTTGATGCGAAGCTGAAGAAAGCCAAGCCCGTGCCCGATCTGCTCGACGTGTCGGAAATCACCACGCGGCTGCAGGCGGCTCAGGCTGCGAACAGCCAGCGCGTTGCCGCCGTCGCCAAATCTGAGCAGGCCAAGACTGACCGCGCGCGCCTGGTCGCCGCCGAGAAAAAGGCCGCGACGTTTGACGCCGCTGTGGAGGATGCACGCAAGGCGCGAGCCGATGCGCTGCAATCCATCAAGCTGCCCGTGGATGGCCTCGGCGTCGGCGCCGGCGGCATCACGTTCAACGGTCACCCGCTGGCGCAGGCGTCGTTTGCCCAGCAGCTGCAATTGGGGATCGCCCTTGCCATCAAGGCTAACCCCAAGCTGCGCGTGGCCCGCATTCTTGAGGCGTCCATGCTGGATGATGACGCCATGCAGACGCTGCACGACATGGCGGCCGAGCATGATTTCCAAATCTGGATTGAGCGCGTCGGCAGCGGCAGTGAGGGCGCGATTGTCATTGAGGCTGGCGAGGTGAAGGAAGCCGCGCCGAAGAAAGCTAAGGCCAAGTAGATGGCCAAGTCATGCGGAACATGCGCACGCGGGTATGCCAATGGCGAGTTCATCGCCTGCGGTGCGCCCGTCGATGATGACGGGCTCAACACCATGCAGAACAATCCGATATGGGCGACACGTAAATACTCGCTCGTTTCAATCATGCTCAAGGCATCGGGTCAGGCGTCGGCTTTGAAAAACGACAACTGTGACACCATGGACCCGAATGACGGTGAGCTTTGCAAAATTTGGGAGCCAACGGCGTGAGCGACAAGCGCAGGACGATTGAGACGGCCGCGCGAGCGATAGCCGCGAACGCCGAAGCCATCGCAGAGAACCCGAATGATTGGGCCTCTAGCCTGAGCGAGCGAGCGTCACTCATTCGCGCTGACCTTGACCGGCTTGAGCGCGCTATTGATGCCTGCCGGGCGGGTGACCGATGATTCCGCGAACACCCTGCGCGAAGTGCAACGGCCAAGGCTATTACATCATTCAGCCGCTGAGTGCGCGCGAGCTTGAGGCGTTGGCCGAAGCCTGCCCGGATGAGCCCGTGAAAACGGTGGAGATACTTTGCGACTGCAGCAACCCCGACGCACGCGCCGAGCATGAGACTGCGCAGGCGTGGAACAAACTGATGAGGTCTAAGAACCCATGAGCAACGCCAGCCAGAAAGCCGCTGATAAAATCCATGCTGACCTTGAGGCTTGGCGCAACAGCGCCAGGCTGCACGCGGCCGCATCAGCCAACACCACTGAGGTGCAAACGGCCTTCACCGCCCTTGCCGAGGCGCTGACCGTTGCCATGCGAAAAGCTGAGGCGTGCATGAGCGAGCGTGACGCCAAGATTGCCCGGCAGGGTTGAGCCCCTGCCAGTATTCTGTTAGACGTGCCCACCTGAGGAAGGAACCTAGTCATGACCAAAAAGAGCGTGCTGCGTCTCAAGCGAGACGCGGCGTTTAAGGAACTGCAATGCCGCGAGCCAGGTGTTTACGCCGATTGGGCTGCCCCTGAATATCACACTGATGAGGCCTACAGCGCCAGCACCGGCCGCAACCTCATTGTGGGGCCAACCTATTGTTGGCAAAACAGGTGGGGCCAAATTGAACGGCCCAGCACTGACGCGCAGATTGAGGGCACCGCGTATCATACGCGCATACTTGAAGGCCCTGAGGTGTTCGCCAAACGCTACCCGATGCCGCCGAGCCGCGCTGACTATCCCGAGGCAATCGACGGCGGGCGCGAGTTCACGCAGGCGCTTGGCGAGTTGGGGCTCAAGAAATCGGGCACCATCGCAGAGCAGATGCAGCGCCTGCGCGATGCCGGCAGCGAGTTCAAAGGCAAGTTCTGGTCAGACATCATGGACCGTTGGCGGGCTGACCACCCCGGCGCCATGAAGCTGTCGCCCGAACTCATCGCCAAGATTGAACTGGCCGCGCAGATTTGCGCCATGCACCCCGACATTGGCGAGGTGTGGAAGGTCGGCAAGCCTGAGGTCAGCATCTGCTACCTCAGCGCCAGCGGCATGCCCTGCCGCGTGCGCATGGACTGGCTGCGCCCCGGTGAAATCATCGACCTAAAGACCATCGCCAACCAGATGAAAAACCCGATGAACGTGCAGGCGGCGCGCACCATCGTGGGCGAGTTCTACCATGTGCAGGCGTTCAACTACGTTGAGGCGCTTGAGCAGGCGCTGCTCATGCCCGCCGATATGTGGCATGGCTTCACCGCCGGCGAGGTGGCCGCCCACAAGGCCACGCGCGAGGAACAGGGGCGGCCGGCAGACTTCCGGTTCCTGTTCATCGGCAAGGCGGCGCCCGACATCGTGCAGCGCATCTTGGCCGAGGAAGTGCCCATTGATTTTGCGCAGTGGCCTGATGGCCGCGAGGTGCAGGATGTGCCGCGCGAGCCCTCGGAAGTCTGGCGCAGCGCGCGCAACATCCATGAGCATGTCACCGCTCGTTTCGCGCACTTCTGGAAACTCTACGGGCGCAAGCCCTGGTATGACCGCGCGGGCGCCATCGGCCTCACCAACTCGCACCCCGGCATTTCTACTGCGGCCCTGAGCCGTGAATCCGAATTGGAGGAATTCAACCATGGCTAACGGTTTTGATGACGGCGATGATGATGACGCGGGCATGGGCCACAACGGCGGCCCCGAGTTCATCTTTGAGGAAGCCGAGCGCAAAAACATCAAGGCGCTGGTCATGTTCTTTGGTGAGAGCGGCAGCGGCAAAACCAAATCAGCGCTGCGCTTTGCCGAGGGCTTAGACCCCGGCGGCGTCATCGGCTTGGTCGACACTGAGGCGGGGCGCGGCCGCCACTACGCCAACGAGCACCGCTATAAATACACCGAACTGCAGCCGCCGTTTTCACCCGCGCGCTATAAGAAAGTAATTGAGGCGGCGAAAAAGCAGGGCGTCACCACGCTCATCATCGACAGCATCACGCACGTTCATGAGGGCCAAGGCGGTCTCATGGATATGGCTGAGGCTGTCGGCGGCGACAGTTTCAACAAGTGGAAGGGGCCTAAGCGCGAGTGGAAAAAGCTGCGCGACTATATCCTGCATTGCGGCATGCACATTGTGTTTTGTGCGCGCGCCAAAGACCCGCTTGAGAAAGACCCCAACGACTCCCGCAAGATGATACGCGGCAAGCTCATCCCCATCGTGCCGCGTGGCTTCGCGTTTGAAATCACCGTCAGCCTCGGCCTTGATGCGGAAACGCACGCCATCATCCCGGTGAAGCTCAGCAACGAAATTGCCGGCGCGTTCCCGCTTGATGAGTACATCAGCGAGAACAGCGGCAAGATGGTGCGCGCCTGGTTGGATGGCGGCGAGGTGGTCGACCATCGCTTTGAGGAAATGAAAGACATTGGCCGCGACATGGCGCGGGGGGGCAAAGACCGGCTCAAGGCGTGGTCTGATAGCCTTGACCCGAAAATGCGCGCCCGCCTCAAGCCGTTCATTGTCTCCGAACTGATACCGCTATCTGAGGGCGCAAAGCCGCAGACGGCGGGTCAGGGCGGCGGTGGGAAGGAAGCGAACGCCAGCCGCTCCCAATCCCCACCGCCGCCACCACCGCCGCCGGCAGCACCGCCGCCACCGCCGAAGAAAGACACCAAGCCAGCGGCACAGACAAAGCCCGCGCAGACCAAGCAGCCTGAGCCGCCGCCGGCGGATGAGGATGACGGTGACCCCGGCCCCGGTGACGATGACCGGGGTGGCGGCAGCGGCGATGACCTTGAGCTTGACTTTGACGCGCCGGCGCAGCCTGCCAGACAACAGGCAGCCACCGCCAACCGGGGCGAGAAAATCGACAAGGGCGAGGATTTAGACCTCATGGAAATCCTGCCCTCATCCAACTGGATGGTGACGGCCGGCGAGGTCATCGACCAAATCGAACTGCACCCGACGCGCACTGAGGCCATCCGGTACATTCACCGCGAACTGCTGAAAACGATGCAGGCCAAGGCGCCGAACGCGTTCAAGCTGGTTGAGCGCACCATTTCTGAGAAAGTGGGCGGCTGATGTCGGCTATACCCAAGACGCCCATTCGCCTCGGCCAGGCCGTCGACCTCCACCCGTTGGGCTTCTACCAAACCAACGTGCTGGCGTTCGGCGGCCCCGGCGCCGGTAAGACAACGCTGCAGCGCCTGTTCTATGAGCGGGCGCCTAAGCAGTTTCAGCAGGTCATCATAGACACTGAGGATGAGCTGCACACGCTGCGCGCCGATGGCAGGGAATACGTCATCATGGGCGGTGAGTTTGCCGACGCGCCCGGCCTCATAGATATGGACTGGTATGCGCTTGCCGCTGTTGTCGTTAAGACGGGCGCGAACTGGATTTTCCAAATCAATGACTGGTCAATCAGCGATCAGCGGGAATTCATCGGCCAGCTGGTGAAGGGCCTGTTGGCCACGCCGCGCACTGAGTGGCGGCCGATGATATTTGGCCTAGACGAGAGCGATCAATTTGCACCCAACGGGCCAACGGTCGCCTCATCTGAGGCCCTGGTGATGCTGGCCAAGCGGGGGCGCAAGCGTGGGTGGTCCTGCCTATTCGCCACGCAGCGCATCAGCATGCTGTCAGCCGATCTGCGGGGCATGTGCAGCAACATCGCCATTGGCGTGGCAAACCAGTCGCTGGATGTGAAGGCGGGCGCGCAGGCCATCGGCGTGAGCCCCACCAGTGCAGAGGCCAAGGCGCTACTCACGCTGCGGCGTGGGCAGTTCTTTTTAGGCGGCCCCGCATTCGACGTGCGGCCGCCGGCGCTGTTCACCACCGACATGAGTGACAGCCGCGCGCCAGAGCCCGGCAGCGGGGCGCCGCCTGCGTCAAAATCATCGGCGGCGATACTCAAGGCCCTCAGCGCCATCCCGATGGCCGAGGAAACTGCTGAGGAAACGGCAGCCGCAACGGATCCCGGTAAGCCTGCGCGCGTCGAGTATCGCACTGACCCCGCAGCCCTAGACCGCGCACGGGCCGTGGGTGCTGCTGAGGGCCGCGCCAAGGCGCTGCAGGATGCTGCCCGGTGGTTGCGTGCGCGCGCCGATCAGGTCGACGCTGAGGCCGCTGTGGAGTTCAACGGGGCCATCAACATGCCACTGGTCACCACCCCCGAACGGGCAAACAAAGCGGCTGCATCGGTTATGCATAAAAATGCATCGGAAATGCATAAACCGAACGGCAAAGCGGAAATGAGCGCCGCCGCCATGCATATCCTCGGCGCGTTCGCGGAATACTACCCCCGAGAACTGACCTTCAAGCACGCCCACAAGATTAAGGGTCGCTCTGTCACCTCATCCAATTTCGGCCGCGTGGTGAAGGAACTGACCGAAGCCGGGGCCGTCGAAAACACGCGTGGGGATTTCTGGCGCCTGAGCGAGTGGATGGCCAACAGCATGGGCGCGCAGCAGATGCCCAAGGCACCCGCCGAGATTGTCGCCATGTGGCGGGCCAAGCTAGAGCCCGCACAGGCCCGCATGTTGGATGCCATCGTTGCCCGTGGGCGGTTCAGCAGCCGCGGCGAATGGGCTGAGGCCTCAGGCGTATCGCCCACCAGCAGCAACGTGGGGCGCGTCGCCGGCGAACTGGCCGCGCTCGAGCTGATAGTTGAGGATGCTGCCGGCATCAGGCTGCACCCGGATTTGACGTGATGGCTGGCCGCCCACCCCTATGCGCAGAATGCGGCTGCACCTCGCGGCTGGTGTCGGGCTCGCATGTCTACCCCGGCCGCACCGACTTGCATGACTTGCGTTTCTGGCTTTGCCTGACGTGCCGTGACAGTTGGGTTGGCTGCAAGAAAGGCACAGAGACGGCCCTAGGGCGGCCAGCAGGCCCGGAACTGCGCCGCGCCAGGCGCATGCTCACCGAACTGATTGAACCGCTCTGGCTGAACGCCCATCGGCTGGCAGAGTACAGCGGCCACGACACCACCGGCCTCTACCAGATACGGGCGTCAGCGCGGAAGCGCGTACACGCGTACATGGCGCATATGATGGGCTTGGATAAGGACGAGGCGCACGCCGCCTTTTTCGATCTGCGGCAGTGCCGCGAGGCGTGGCGCACCATGAACGGCATGACGTACCCGCAAATTCGCGAGTGGTGGAAGGCGCTTAACCCCTAGGCGGATGCCTTGCCACCCATGGGCACGATTTCTGCCGGCGGCTGGCCTTGGCGGATGCGCGCCATTTCCAACTCATGCTGCCGGTCATCGCGCCGCTGCCGTTCCTCAAGCTCAGCTTTGAGTTTCAGTGTTTCGCGGTTCAGCGCCTCGCGCTTTTCTTCCTGTTTCGATTGGGCATGGGTCTTGTAGATTTCCATGCCCTTGATGGCGATCGGCAGGCAGATGGTGGCCACGGCAATCTGCCAGACGCTGAAACCCTCGCTGACGGCCTTGTTGACCCCGTGGATGGTCGCCTCAAGCGTCGGGTCAATGGCGCTGTATTCCTGATCCAGCATGCTTGCCGCCTGCTGGGCGCCCACCAGTAAGCCGCTGACGCCCATGGCCGCCAATGTCCCCTTCATAGCCTTAACCCCTTAACGCGCCTTGGCGGGCGCTTCCTGTGCCGGCCGCGTGGTGGTTTCGGGCTCGCCCCAACCGCGCAGGAGGCCGAGATAAAGACCAAGGCCGATGACCAGCATGAGCACTAGGCCGCCCTCAACCTCATCAGAGCCCTGCAGCAGTGCCGGGCGGATGGCGGGGATGAGGGTGCCGAACAGATACCAGCCCAGCACTGCCAGCGCGATGAGTGGGCCGAACACCCTGAACCACGCAGAAAAGCTCTTGTCGAAAAAGACGAGCCCCCAGCAGATGGATGCGGCGGCAACCAGCAAGAGCATGAGTAATACCACGGGTGAGTCCTCCCTTTACGGTGCGGCCCCAGCAGTGTGCTTTTGGCGCCGCTCAAGCAAGATGTCACCTAGGAACGCTGTAATGACCATGAGGATGCCTGACACCAGCAAGGTAATCCAACTGCCCACCGTGGTTGCGTCCATGCCGTTGTTCATCAGCTTGGCCATTTCATCAAGGTGTTCAACGCCCTTGGCCTTGTCGCCCTCAAGCGTGGTGATGAGCAGATTTTTTTCCTCAGCTAGCTTTGCCTCAAGGGCAGCGCGTGTTTTGACCGCGTTCTCAGCCAGCGAAATGTCAGCGCGCAGCTCCGTTGCCTGGTTGCAGAGGCTGCGCGGATACGGCTTGAGGTCGGCGTCACAATCGCCGCCGGGGTTGGTGTCGAGATTGGGCAGCTGGTATTGGCGGGCGATGTTCTGGATGTTGCGCAACGCCTCAAGGTCACCGGCTAAGCCCATTTCCAGCGTCGGCGGCAGCGCGCGGAGCTCAGCCTCAAGGGCGCGGATATTCTTGCGGATGGCCTCGCGGTCATCGGTCACCTCAACTGAGTGAACCTCGCGGCGCACCGTGTCGGCGGCCAGGCTAGACCAGACGCCAATGAGGGCCACGCCGAGCATGCCGAGGGCGAGGCACGCTTTCAGCACGCCAAAGAAAATGTGCCCCATCTGGTTGGTCGCACCCGGCTCGGCGGCGGCGCGAAAGGACTCCATCATGATGCGCACGAGGAACACGCACGCGAAGTTGACGCCCACCCCGGCGATGATGGCCAGCAGGATGCCCGGCGCCCACAGCTGTTCAAAGCCCAGCGTGGTGTTGCGCGACTCCCAAACGAAGAAAGCGGCGAATGCCGCTGAGCCGGCGATGTCTACGCCGTGGTTGCGCACCCGGCGCGGGAGGTTTTCAAACCACCGTTTGAGCCGCTGGCTAAACGTGCGGGATTGGTTGCGCGCGTCAGAGCGCGTGCCCAAGTCGATACCGTTGCTCATTGGCCCCTCAACTCTTTTTCGGCAGCGTTCCACACGCGTGCGCGCTCTAGGCAGGCTAGTTCATCAGCCAGCGCCTTGGCTGCATCAATGGGCAAGCTGCCCAGCGTTTCTATGCACGCATTCGGCCGCTGTGGGTCGGGCGTGCAGGTGAACTTGAACACGGGGCGCGCGCTGGTCAGGCACTGAGGCGGCGCCGAAAAGGGCTCGCGGATGAATACCGGCTCATTGCCGGGGCACGGGGTTGCCACCGGCGCTGACGCCACTTCCGACTCCACCGGGGAGGATGCTGTTGAGCATGCTGACAAACTCAGGACTAACGCCGCGGCGCAAACATTCCTCAGCAGCATTTTGAATCGCCTCCCGTGCCTTCGCGGAGTTATCCGCACTTATCCGCGCGGCGTCCAGCATTCTGGCATCAGCGACGGCGTTTTTCTTCTCTGCGAGGCCTTGACGTTCTAGGTTTGCCATGAGTTCCGCGTTGATCCGCTCGAGCTGTACACCCACTGCCGTGTGATAATTCTGGTTGGCCTGCCGGCATTGCGTCAGGTCGCCTGACTGCACCTTGATGGTGGCATTTTTGGTGGTGATGACCTTTTCGGCCTTCATCTCGGCGCGCTTGTACCCTGCGGAGTCGCCCAAGCTGTGGCCGATGTTGTAGGCGACTAGACCGCCAATGACCACGCCCGCGAGCGCGCCGATGGCCCCGGTTTTAAGGCTCGCAATCGTCATCCCGCCGACTCCCTATGTTTTGTAGATGGTGCAGCGCTTCTCATACAGGTCGGCGCAGCCCTTAGCATACTTGGCCAATTCACCCGTGCCGTTGTACGCGGCCAGGGCGAGCCAGTCTTTCCGCCGCAGGGCGTCAAGTTTGTCCTCTACCTCGAACCACTTGAGGCAGAGCTTGAGGTGGTTGGCCTCGCTATCAAACGCGAACTCAACCATGGCCTCAGGCGAGGGGAAGCCGAACCGCTCCCAGTGGAAGCCCATAACCTGAAAGCGGCCCATGCTGATGCAGCTGACTGCGGCGTCAAAGTTCTCTGTGGCCTGCATGCACCAGAGTTCCCACCGCTGCCGGTGTTCCAACTGCATGGGGTGCTTGTTGCCCCACACCTTGACCCACCCGGCGGGCAGTTTCTTGTTCTGCCCCGTGGGAATCCACTTGGGGTAGCTGATGTCAGGGCGCGTTGCGTCATAGGCGCGCGCCGTCAGCTTGCTGAACCACTGCGGCTCATCGGCAATGATGAGGCGGCCGTCTTTGGCAAAGCCGCCATCGGCACCCGACTCCTTGTCGGCAATGACGTGCAGCACCGCCGGGGGCACGTTGGCTTGCCGCCCCACCATGCGGAAGTCGCTTTCCGTGAGTGGCTTGATGTCGCGGGGGCGCATGGCCAGCACGTTGGCGATGCGGCGGTTGTTCTCGGCCAGCACCTGCTTGGCGGCCTCCTGCTCGGCCGTGCGATCCCGCCCGCTCATGCGGTCAAGCTGGCGCCGTGCGAGCGCGAAAAGTTTAGAGTCCTCAGCCACAGAAAAAGCCTCCCGCCGAATGGCGAGAGGCTTACACTGGAATCAGCGAGGCGACAAACCTAGGCGGTTGGCGGCGGCAGGTTCTTGGTGGCTATGGCTTTCTGCCCGTCAAGCAGCGTGCCCATCTGGCCGATGTGCTGGTAGAGGTTGGCGATGTTCGCTTTGAGGTCGCCCTCAGGCAGGCTGCCAATGTAGTTCTGCAGCTTCATGAGCCAGGCGGGGGTGAACGCCTCATTGAGGATGCCTGCGCCTTCCTCGATTTTCGGCAGGATGAAAATGGCTGCCTCCTCATTGGCGCGCTTGAGGATGGCCTCAAGCTCCTGCCTGGTCAGCGGCTTGCGCTCTGTCGTTTCTGGCATGGGTGCGTGCTCCTATTTGCGCTTGCCGGCCGCGGCGCGGCGGCGGTCGGCGCGGGGTTGTTTGGGCGGCGGGTTAGCCAGCGGGCCGGCTGCGGCTTTCTTTTCGTCGGCGGCGATGAGCGGGGCGGCGAACAGGTTCACCAAAGCGCGGTTGTCTTTGATGTGGTCCATGTGCTCGCCCAGTTTTTCGTCGGGCACTTTCTCGGTCTGCTGGCTGGCGATCTGCGCCAACATATGTGCGCCCGCCGCTGCCTTTTCGGCCTGCTTGCGCGTGAGCGTGTACGTGTACGTTTCTTCCTTCATAGTCCTTTGCCTCTCCTGCCTATGCGGCTTTGCGTTCTAGCTTTGCGAGCCTGCGCTCAAGGGCGACGTTGCGCTTGTGCAGGTCAATGATTGCATTGTGGTGCGTGGCGATCATCGGGCGGTCCATCAGCGTGAGATAGCCGCGCGGGTCTTTGCCCACCGTTTCGGGGATGCCTTTGCGTGCGCCCTGCGCACCGAAGCCGACATATGTGCCGCCATCCATCCCGGCGAGCTTGCGCCAACGGTAGAAGCGCGGGTCATCCATCTTCAGCATGTCCGCGAGGCCACGCGTGAACCTGCGGCCCATGACCTTCAGGCGCTCATCTGATGAGGCGGTGATGTTGCCAGCGCTATCCGTCACCAGCGTACCCGCCCCGTAGCCATCGAAACGTACAGCGCGGCTGTTGAGGAAGGTGGCAATTGTCGATCCAGCTTGGTTTGAGATTAGGACGTTCGGCGTGCTGCCACTGCTCGCGCCAATGTAAGCGGTGTTGCTCGCCGCATCGTAAGCTAGTCCGACAGCATACGGCTCACCATTAGCCACAAAGAACGAGCGTGCGCCTGCTGACCTAAAGCCGCCAACAACGTGAAGCTTAATGTTCGGGTCAGTTGTCCCAATGCCAACATTCTCTGTGTCGGAGACAAACCAGCCATAGACCGCGTCGGTGTTGTTATAGAGGCCAATTCCTCGCGTGCTGCTTGGCGTGCCTTGCAGAATGCGCCACACATCATGTGAAGTGCGCTCGAATGAAATGGCTGTCGCGTTTGTACTTTTCAGAGTGCCGGTGAGGTCCAAGCTCGTCGCGTTGAACTGCGCTACAGCAGTGGCATTTATGAGAATGTCGAGGTTGTGATTGGTCAGCGTGCCAAAGCGCGCACCGGTGCTGAGCGCCTGCCCAAACAACTGCACGCTGCCGGTAGTATTCGTTACCTGCCAATAGGGGTTATTTGCGTGCGAGAGTAGAAGTCCGAGGTTCGCTGTGCTGATCGTTTGCTGCGCGCTCCAAGTGTTCGCGCCATCCAGCCACGGGAGCTTGTGCCCGCTCGTGCCCATGTCGGCGCTGAACTGGTTGCCGGTGAGGATGACGCCGCCCGTGGCGCT
>Ga0172380_10000832_pt1 | contig 56250 bp, 91 predicted proteins | sample Leawe162metaG_FD_119747 | JGI IMG/M metagenome (GOLD analysis project Ga0172380, IMG submission 119747) | Leachate microbial communities from a municipal landfill in Southern Ontario, Canada - Leachate well 162 metaG | ecosystem: Engineered > Solid waste > Landfill > Unclassified | place... | reverse complement strand
TAGCAACTGCAACCTGTATTCGCTGCCTGATCTCACCAGATGCGGAAGAGTTGGCGCAAAGGGAACAAGCCCGCATCTTAGGGAGTATTTGATAAAGAGGCTCTGTGAGCTGAAACGGGAGCGTCTGCGAGAGCGCGCGAAACAACAGCAACGCAGGGAGATGTGGCAGAAACAACTAGAGTATAGAAACAGATGCCCAAGACCCATCCGTGATAGCTGGGCTCTGCTATACCAGCATGATGTTTCCAGAGGCTATGCAAGGGGTGGCGACCTGCCTTCTGAGTTCGAACAGGATTTGGAATATAGAGAGGACGGGCCTGACGTGCGCTTGTACCAGCAACTATTACGGCAACAGCCCTGTGAGGACTTGGACGAGATTATTCTGCTGCCTGGGATGAAGTGGAGACGCCAACAGCATCGCTCTGCGAGGCTGTGATGACGGCATGTGCCCTCTACGCCCGCGTCTCGACCAAAGACAAAGGCCAGGACCCCGAGAACCAGCTCCTCCAGCTCCGTACCTTTGCGGCCTCCAAAGGCTGGAAAGTAGCCAAGGAGTACGAAGACCGGGAATCCGCCGGCGGAGGCAAAGTCCGTCACGCCTACAACCAGCTCTTTGAAGACGCCGCCTCCCCCCGCCGAAACTGGGACCTCCTCTTGTTTTGGTCCCTCGACCGCTTCTCCCGGGAGGGGGTCTACGAAACCCTCTACAAGCTCAAGGAACTGGACACCCTCGGGGTCCGCTTCCTATCCCATCAGGAACAGTACCTCGACACCTTAGGCCCCTTTCGGGAGGCCGTCATGGCCATCCTGGCGGCCGTTGCCAAGATCGAGCGCCAGCGGATCTCCGAACGGGTCAAGGCTGGGATCGCCCGGAAGAAGCTGGAGGGTCACACCTTCGGCCGCAAACCCCACGACATTGACATTTCGATTCTAAAACGGATGGCGGGGGAGGGCTACAGCTTGGCCAACATGGCGGCAGCGTTGCGGGTGAGTCGGACGACGGTGCTCAGGCGCCTACGGTTGCTTCAGATTAACAGGGAGAAAGGGGATTAGCCCCCCTTGGTTTTTCGCCTGCCCCTCGCTGCCGGTGCGGAAGTACTCGGCTTCTTGGGCCAAGATCGCTTTTCGTGAGGGAGTGAAGCAAGATGGCCATGCAGATCATCCAGAGACATGCCTAAGGCGGTCGCCACCTTTTTTAGCGTGACGGTTTTCCCGTTTCGCCGGCCATTGAACAGCAACGAAATGTAGGCTGGAGTGGTGCCCGACAATCGGGCAATCTGTGTGTAATTCGTCTTCTTCAACACCTCTGCCACTGTGCCCATGACCGTATAGTACCACTCCTGTTACCAATCGTCAATAGCCTATTGACAGCCACGCCAAACCGGGTATACGATTGAGGAGCCATGTTGCCCTCAGGACGACCCCGAGGGCGACCCGCGGCCTGGAAGATCAGAGCCGCTATAGGAGAGCCGAGTGAATAATGCAAAGCCTTGTCCTGCCCGACCGACGCGCTGGGATATTGCGGCACTCTGGTCTGAAGCAGTCCGTACTGCGGATGCTTGCGGCCGAGTATGCGTGGAAGTGTTCGCCGACTTGCTTCTCAAGGGATACGATGCTGAGATCGCCCGTGTCGCGGACGCACCTAAACCTGAAACAAGCGAGGAATTGTATTACGTCCAAAACTCTGGCTACTGTGGGAACTCGCTTCGCTGGTGGAGAGAAAACGGTCACGGGTACACCAGCAATCTCCGAGAAGCATGGAAGGTGACAAAGGACCAAGCCGAAAGCATCTGCCGCTGTAGGCCAAATGAAGACACGCCCCGAAGTGCGAGTGCCATGGATGCAATCGCAGAATTGCATGTGACCGCTGACGCCTTGAGGGCCAGCGTCTAGGGAGCCCCGCTGATGAGCACCACCATACACCTCAGTCTCGACATCCAGGGCTACCTCATGAACCACACGCACAAACGCGACTACGCGGGGATGTTCATCCGTGATGGACGGCCCATGAGCGCCGAGAAGTCCAAGCGGGAACTGCTGCACCAACTGTCGCTGGGGAGGAAAGTACTCCCGGTTGGGACATGTGAGGGTTTCAATTACCAAACAGGTTGCCCAGGCCACGAGTCCCCCCACCCCACTCCGGGCGGGCAGGGGGAGGAGGGAAAAAGGTGAAGATCTACGTCGCATCGTCGTGGCGTAACCCGATTCAACAAGAGATCGTCCGGGCGCTTCGGGAAGCGGGTCATGCAGTCTACGACTTTCGCAACCCGGCTCCCGGCAACAACGGCTTTGCTTGGTCAGAGGTCAACCCTGACTGGCTACAGTGGACCCCGGAGCAGTTCATCTCGGATCTGTACTCGGGTCATCCGGCAGTCGAGCGCGGTTTCGCTTTCGACAAGTCCGCTCTCGATTGGGCCGACACCTGCGTCCTGGTTCTGCCGTGTGGCCGGAGTGCCCACCTGGAAGCTGGGTATGCTGCCGGCCAAGGGAAATTGACATTGTTCTACCTCCACCCCGATAAGTTTGAGCCGGAACTGATGTACAGGCTGGGGCACGGGTGCATTACGACCATTGACGGTCTGTTGGATCGGTTGAGTGTGGCGGGAACGGAAGACCCTCTATGACCCGCACCCCCGAAGGACGATTCATCAGCCAAGACGCGATGCTGGCCGCGTGGCTGCCCAAGATGCTGGACTGGGCTCGTAGCGGATCGCTGATGGTCATGCTTAACGTGGCAAGCCACTGGTGCGACCTGCGGGCCGGCGGGGAATACCTTGACGCGGGCAGGGCTCTGTCCGGGGAGCCGGACGGCGACTGGGCGCAACGCTACGCCCTACGGCGCGGCGAGGACGCCGCCCGATGGTTCGCACGCAAGGCGATCCTCCAGCGCGCCAAGGCCGAACTGGAGGCGATAAGGTGAATCTCGCAACTGGGCAGTATTGGGACGTTTCGTGGAGGAATGGATAGATGGGAAAACCGGGATTTCGAGAGAAGAACCCCAACTGGCGCGGCGGAAAGCACATCGCCCCCAATGGGTATGTGAAGGTTTACGTTGGCACGGCTCATCACCTGGCGGACGGCAAGGGGTACGCTTACGAGCACAGGCTTGTGGCTGAAGAAAAACTCGGGCGGCTGCTTCTTCCTGGCGAAATAGTCCATCACCGCTTGAGGCCGCCGGAAGCGCCAAACCCGATAGTTTCATGCGCCTGCGGTTGTGGTGCAACATTCCCGTTCTATGATTCATCTCGACGCCCCAGGCACTTCGTTAGCGGGCACAACGTAAGGCGGGCGGCGTGAATATAAGCGCGGGTGTTTACTGGGATCAAAGCTGGTCTCCCGTGCGGGGATGTAGCAAGGTTAGCCCCGGTTGTGCTTCATGCTGGGCAGAGCGGATGGCGGGGAGGTTTGCCCACCTTAAAGACGACAGCGGACGGACCCGACCAGGGCCGTACTGCACGTTTTCAGAGGATGGCCGATGGACCGGCCGCGTCGAGTTGATCGAATCCGAACTGACCAAGCCCCTCCACTGGCGGAAGCCTCGCATCGTCGCGTTGAACTGGATGGGGGATCTATTCCACGAGAAGGTACCCGACGAAGCAATTGACCGGGTATTCGCGGTGATGGCGCTGTGCCCACAGCACAAGTTTCTCGTGCTCACCAAGCGGGCGCGGAGGATGAGGGAGCACATTGCTGGCGTCAACAGCGCGGAACGATTCCATGATATCAACGTCGCCGCGCAAGACATCTGCCAATCACCACATTACGGGGCAGTTCTACCAACTCAGCAGGACGGGATGGTTGCTGGCGGATGGCCCCTGCCCAACGTCGCCCTCGGGGTGTCGGTAGAGGACCAGGACTGGGCCAACTCTAGGATACCGGACCTCTTGGCTACGCCGGCCACCATGCGTTTCGTCAGTGTGGAACCGCTGTTGGGGCACATCGACATCGCGTGTTACTTGGATGGGTGTTTCTATACGAGGCCAGCTTGCGAATTCCGAAAGCTGAATTGGGCGATTTGCGGCGGCGAGAGCGGGACGGGAGCCCGCCCTCCATATCCCGATTGGGTACGCTCCATACGCGATCAATGCCAGGCAGACGGCGCGGCGTTTCTGTTCAAAGGGTGGGGAGAGTGGGCACCAGATCCACTGAGGCACTACGTCGCAAGCCACGCTTTCAATGACGGGACGGTGATGGGACGGTTTGGCAAGAAAGCCGCTGGCCGCCTGCTCGACGGGCGCACCTGGGACCAGTTCCCGGTGTGGCTAACGGTAAACGGCCACAATTACAGGAGAAAAGAGTGATGTTAAAGTTGAAACTCCGCTGTCGTAAACATCCCCGCTACAACCCAGCAGCCAAAGGTTTAGGGGGCATCCGGGGAGGCTGCGAGTTTTGCTTCCAGTTGTACCAACTCTACCGCTCCATCAATGACATGCAACGATTGACCGTGGCCGAGTTGTGGCACGCGGCTGGTACTACCTTCCCTTTGCCGCTGTTTCTGTTCGTTGAAAGAAAATACTTGGCGCGGGTTGGAGCCCCAGCGAAGACTTCCTCTAGCACGGACAAGGAACAATCGTCCCTGTTCTCACGCCCCTAATCCATGTCTTTCACCGCTTCAGAGATTGCTCACGCTCTGCACGGCCGGAAAGTCGGCCGCCGTTGGATGGTCCGTTGCCCGGCCCATGAGGACAAATCCCCCAGTTGTTCTATCGGCGAGGACTCTAGCGGTAAGATTCTTGTCCACTGTTTTTCCGGGTGCCGCCAGCAGGACGTTATTGCGGCTCTCAAGGCCCGCGGCTTATGGTCTGAACGCCCACGCCGGGACTGGACGCAGGCAGAAAAGCGGCAATGGGGCCGTACCATGGGCCAGGCGCGGGGTCTTGCCTCTCAAGTGCAACATTGGTTTCGTGGCCGCCGGGAGTATTTAGAATCGAAAAAACAACTTGCCTTGAACCACCTTCAGGCTTCCGATGTCTCCTGGTTTTGTACTTGGATCTCAGCCAGCCGGGAACTGTACGAGTTGGAATCCGCTGACGCCGCCACACTGGTCCATCGTTTCCGCGAGGCTAAACACGCAGACCCCAAGGAAACGGCTTATTGGATCACTTACGGGCGCCGGCTGGAAGCGGCCGATTACCGCTTGGGGCGCTTTCTTGTTTCTTGCTTGGCGAACCTGCCACCACTTCACTCCCATGCCAATTGACTCCTCGGAACTGGTGGCGGCTGCAATGAAGAGTCTACAGGAAAACCCGGAGCCCCCTGCGCCGCCAACGCCGCCCCGGGAGCCTCCGCCCCCGCCCGCTATCCCCCAATGGCAACTCCCTACCACGGACTTGGGCTTGGCGGAACGCTTGGCCCTGCGTCACGGTGAGAATCTACGCTATTGCCATCCCTGGAAGTCCTGGCTCATTTGGGACGGCCGCCGTTGGTGCGCGGATGAGTCGGGGCAAATCTTCCGTTTGGCCGCTGAGACCGTCCGCTCCATCTATGCCGAAGTGTCGCACTTTGAGGACAAGCCGGCCAGAACGGCCCGGCTGAAATTTGCGGTCTCCAGCGAAGCCCGCCGGGCCATCACGGCCCTGGAGGAGCTGGGCCGGAACCTTCAGGGAATGGTGGTGACGGTTGACGAGTTGGACCCCAACCCGTTTCTCCTGAATTGCCAGAACGGCGTCGTTAATCTTCAGACGGGGATTCTCAGTCGTCCCGAACGCTCCGCCATGATAACCAAGCTGGTCCCCTACGACTACGATCCCCTGGCCGTAGCCGAGCGTTGGGACCGCTTCTGTTTTGAAATCATGGCCGAGCGGGACAACTTGGTCTCCTTCTTGCAGCGTGCCGTGGGTTATTCCATTACCGGCGATACGACGGAGAAGGTTTTGTTCCTCTGCCATGGGGCTACGGGAAACAATGGCAAAACCACGTTTCTGGAGACTCTTAGGTCTGTCTTTGGAGAGTACAGCGGCCAGGTGCTCATTGAGTCCCTAATGGTGCAGAAACACGCCAACGGGGGCGCCGCCACACCGGACATCGCCGATATGCGGGGCTTGCGGCTGGTCACCTCGTCAGAGTCGGAAGAGGGCAGCCGCTTGGCGGAAGCAAAGATCAAGTACCTGACCGGCATGAACCGCATCAAGGCCCGCCGGCTGCACAAGGATTTCTGGGAGTTCCGCCCAACCTGTAAACTGTGGTTGGACTTGAACCACTTGCCGAACATCCGCGGAACGGATCGGGCAATTTGGAACCGCGTCAGGAAGATCCCATTCGAGCTGGAATTAGAGAAAGACCAGATCAACCGGGGGCTCATGGTGGAATTGCTACAGGAAGCCCCTGGAATCCTCCGGTGGGCCGTGGACGGCGCCATTCAGTGGGCAGGCCAGGGCCTGGGACTCCCCGAGGAGATTTCCGCAGCGACCGACCAGTATCATTCACAGATGGACGTTCTTGGGAGATTTCTTGAAGAAGCCACCACGCCAGGGCTCCCCTCGAACGAGATTGGAGCGCGGCAGCTCTACCGGGTTTACTGTCAATGGGCGGCAGCTTCCGGGGAATTTACAGTGTCGGAGAGGGTCTTCGGAGAACGCCTGACCGACCGCGGCGTGACCAAAAGGCATACCCGATCTGGGGCTCAATACAGCGGGTTGCGGTTGAGTGACGCCGTTTCGGAGTTCACGTCGGCACCAGCAACCTCCAAATCCTGGTAGATTCATGGACTTTCTGATGCAAAATTCAACAGGACTGAAAACACAGAAGTTAAGTGTGATGGGTGATGGGTTGTGATGGTTGGCGGAACGAACTCTTCAGCATGATATGTTCTATAGGGAAAAAATAGGTCAAATGACACCGCAACCCGTCACCCGTCACATCAGGAGACGTAAATCGTGCAATATTTACACGCCAAGCGGTTGTCAGTAACAAATGGTAATACTGAACCTTAAAATAACCCGTCACAACCCGTCACAGTTTTTGTATCTCACTTTGTTTCAGTGATTTGCACGGAACGGGCTGCAATAGATGAACCCGTCACAAGGGGTTTTAGAGTCGAATGGAGGTTGCTGAGATGCAAGCATACGTGAAGCTGTCCAGCTTGGTGGGGAAGGGGACGGATTTGGACGTGAACCCACGCCGGGTCCCGTTTGAGGTGAGAGTCGGAGGCAAGTGCCGGGCGCTGTTCAGCAACTACGCTACGGCCGAGCACACGGCAGTTCTGATCGAGCGCAGGCCAGGTCGAAAGGTGGAAGTGGTGTATCGGCCCACTGGTAAGGTGGTCTGCACTGTGGATGGAGCCAGAGTGACGGTGATAGAGTAGCGGCGGAAAAGGCCATGCGGGTCTTCGTTCGGGTGACGGAGGTTATCAGCAGCAATCGGAGCCACGCGGAACAAGTGGCGGACATCTGGCGCGGCTCCGGCTACCTCCGCATCAGCGTGGCCCATCGTCACAGGCGATGTGTTTACCTCCAGACCCCCAAGCGGGTTGCAGATCATTCACGGGTGGTAGAAATCCCGCCGGAGTGGCTGGAACACGAGATGTTTCTGGATTTGGGCGCGTGTTCTCACTGTTGGAAGGGGGACTTGTGACTGGCCCTTGGGCCTACTACAACGAAATCTCCCCCTACTGCTGCGCCTGGTTGCGGAATCTGATTGGGGCGGGTTTCCTGCCCCCAGGAGAGGTGGATGAGAGACCTATCGAGCAAGTCCAGCCGGAAGACCTTACCGAGTTCCGGCAGTGCCACTTCTTCGCCGGCATTGGAGGCTGGGCTCTCGCCCTCCGGCTTGCCGGGTGGCCAGACGACCGCGCCATCTGGACCGGCTCCTGCCCTTGCCAGCCGTTCTCAGTGGCCGGTAGGGGTAAGGGAACCTCCGATCCGCGGCACCTATGGCCCCACTTTTTCCGACTCATCCGTGCCGGAAGTCCTGGGCTCGTCATGGGAGAACAGGTTGCGGGAGCGGCTGGGTATGCTTGGCTCCGTGGAGTGGGGGCTGATCTGGAAGCGGAAGGTTATGCCTGGCGGGCGGTCGATATACCGGCTTGCAGCGTCGGGGCGCCACAGATCAGAATCCGGTTGTACTGGGTGGCCCACCCCCAAAGCAGCGGGGGCAGGCCCAGATTATGCCAAGAGGCAAAGATCGGATACGGGGATGGCTTTGCCAGCAATAGCGGCGGTGGCCGGGTGGCCCACCGCAGCCAGCCGGGATTTTCGCCACCCCAACCTTCTGCCCTATCAGGACCGGGGGGGGGGAAGAAGGGGGAGCAATTGGCCAACATGGCGGCTCAGGTGGCGGGGTGGACAACCCCCACCAACGACGACACAAGGATGCGGAAGGGGAAGTATGCCCAGGGAGGGACGGCCCTGAGCGCCATGGCGGGCTGGAGTTCTCCTCGCAGTACGGACGGGGAGAAAGGGAGCCCAGGGCAGAAGTTTGGGGCCGGAGGGACGCCACTGCCGGCGCAGGCGGCGGGACTGTCGGGCTGGGCAACGCCGAGATGCCCGGCGCCTCACGACAGCGAAGTATCAGCCGGGAGGCCGCGCAAGAAGCGGAAGGGGTACGGGTCGGAATTGGCAGACCAAGCAGGGGGCCATGGGATAGAGCCCTCCTCATCGGCCCCGACCCCTCCGGCCGCTACCGCCGGGTCGGGTGCGCTGGCGTCTATCTTCGTGGCCTGGATTATGGGATTCCCAGCCGTCTGGATGGCCTTAGCCCCAATGGGCCGCTTCCGCTCCTCCTCAAAAGCGAACGAAACCGGGTCCAGAAGTTGACCGCCCTGGGGAACGCCATCGTCCCACCTCTGGCCGCCGAGGTCATTGCGGCTTGGATGGATACCCATCCCTACCCTCCTGGCGCCTGATTCCACTCCCATGGAGACCACCCTCCGGTGCCTGGTGGCCGTCTGTAGGGAGTTGAGGTGGGAAGGGTATGCCAGGGTGTTGGAGGAGACGGCTGGGTGGACCCGGCGGCACAGGTTTGCTCCGAGGGGAGAACATAGGCCACGGGTGGGTTGACAACTGGTAACAGGCGTGGTAGACTACTTTTGAATTGGGGGGATCTGGTGCCGAGCACCCTAGTGACACTCATAGCACTTTCAGTGGCGGGTGTTGTGGCAATGCTGGTGAACATCCACATAGGCTGGGCCACGGGCTGGTACGACAACCCCCCAGCATGTCTGCTCGACGTGCTCCTCAGCACGATGGTGTTTATGCTGGTCTTGGTCCCCTGCTACGCAGGTCTGCTCTGGCTGGCGTGGGGAGTGGGCATCTGGCCATGATCCGTCTCTCCAACGGTTGCCGCGTCCTGCACCATCTAGTTTTCCGGCGCAGGGTGGTCTCCTATACTGAGGACTCCGTAGGCTTACCTAGGCCCACAACTTCATACCTCTTAGAGTGTGGGCATGAGTTCTGGCAGGAGAGGGCAGATTCTACGCCATCCAAACGGTTCTGCCCTGCGTGCGGCAACTTTGGGGGTAGGCTCAGGGCCTTCTGGTGGAGCCATACTCCAGATTGGGCCTACTGGTGGTTCCGGCGTTTTTACATGGCTTGGTTTGCCCTCACGCGGCAACACGAGGAAAAGGAGGACGACGACGAGACAGCACCATACTCCGATCTAAGGTGTCGGTTGAGGACCGCTTGGGAATTCCTCCGGCACGGGGATATAGACGACCCAAGTTGTCGGGGTATCGGCTACGGGGATGAAGATGATTAAGCTCTCCAACGGCTGCCGTTTCCCCTCCCTCCGTCCCTCCCTGGTCAAACGTCCGCAACATCGTGGTGCAGTGAGGTTGATAGGGCCATGATGGGCTGGCTGGATTATTGGTTCTCGGGCTTCCGTTGGTATCGGAAGTGGTGTGGCGGCCACTGGGAGAAATGGTATATGGCCCTGGTGGATGGCGAGAAGTGGTTCTCCGTGGAAAGGTGCTTTGACTCCGGAGCCGAACGTCCCACACCACTCTGTTTGGGCCAGCCCATAGTGTGTGAAGACCACCCGGAATGGATGCTGATCGACCACGAAGACTGGAGGTAGTCAATGTCCACCACTTGGGTCGCTGGCTGGCGGCCAACTATTTAAAGCCGGAGGCATAATGGACGGGAACGCAGAAGTATACAATATTCTGAATGATCCTGATGCGATTGAGAAGGTTCTACTGGAGCGAGATTCCTTGCGCCGCCAACTGGAGAAGCTGCGTCTCCAACTACAGGCGCAGATCGTAGTCAGCCAGGGGTTGGCCGAGAGCCGAGACAACAAAGAGCGGATGCTGGAGGAGGCGGGCATCAAGGACGGTACTGCGCCATTCTACAACGCCGATGGCACAGAGGAGCGTGTGCCGATTGCTCAATGGGTAGAACGGCGGAAGATCGCCGCCAGGTGCATTGCTGTGTTTGGGGTGTTGGCAGAAGACTGCCGGGAGTTTGTACGGAAATGCGAGTGTGGTGAAGCCCAAAGCCGTCGAAGCTATACCGCAATGAAAGGCCACCTGGACGCCCTCGACGCCCTTGTGTGGAAATAGCTGGAAGCACTGAATCTGAAAACCCAATGAAACTATTCTGCGGAGATGACACACAGTAAAGGAACAACAAAACATGAAGCTGACAAAGGTAGTCCTGCCCATCCTTCTTCTCCTGCCCCTGCTGCTCTCGGCGGAGATTCTTCAATTCACTGGCTCCTCGGGGGAATCGGCCGGGGGCCACTCCATCGGGCCTTACTTCCTTCTGGTGGACGGCTCCTCCACCCAACTGGTCTGTGACGACTACACCCACGGCATCACCATAGGGCAGACCTGGAATGCCGAAAAGATTCTGTGGGGAGACCTGCCCACGGCGGATCTCCCTGTTTATGGCGCCGCTTTTTGGTTAGTGGGGGACATCCTCAACCCCAGCACCTCGCCGCACGCCGATTCCCAATATGCCTTGTGGCGGTTACTGGCCTCGGCCGCGCCTTTGCCGGCGGGATCGGCAGGTGCCCTCTCGTGGGCCATGGGGCAGTATGCCGCCAACCCTGGCTACGAGGGCTATCAGTCGTTGGTGATCTACCGGCCCGACCCGAGGGAGAGCGGACAGGAGATGCTGGGTCTGCAACAGGTCCCTGAGCCCTCCACCCTGGTCTTGGCGGGGCTGGGCCTCCTTCTCCTCCTGACCCCGCGGCTACGGCGCCGCGACAATAGGGGCTAACCCATGCTCTTGAAGTCCGAAGCCTCAATTGAGCAGTGCCGATTGAACGTAGTGGCAATCCTCAACTACCACCGCTTCCCCATGTATGAGGATGGGCAGGTGAGCTACAGTATCCTGCTGTGCCTGCCAGATCGGGTCATCCTGAGACCATCGAAGGGGATGTCGAATTACCTGTTCTCCAATCTGGTGGAGGCGGGTACGTTCAAACCGGCCCTGCTAGACCGGAAACTGCACGGTCCCACCGCCTTCTGGACCATGCGGGAGACAGTCCCCTTTGGGTCTAACCAGATCACAGGTCACCGGGGAGGCACTGCTCCCGATTACCGGGAGGTAAGCTGGGAGTTGGATTTCGACCACGGCAACCCCGCCTACCTCTCCGCCCACGCCGGCCACCAGGACCTCGTCTCCATCTTCAAGGGGGTGGCCGCCCTGATGGTCCACGGGGCGGAAGTAGCCTACCCCGGGAAGACCAACCCCTGGTGGATTCGCCGGCGGTTGGTTGCCAGGGGCATAAATGTGCCTCTTGTAGCTGTCCCCGGCGAGGTGTAGAATAGCCCCTGAACCCTGTCCCGACAGGGTTCAGGGAGGTTTTCTTGCCCCGAGGCATACATCAGGACCTATTGGACCACCCGGAGCGCCTGACGTGCTGGTGTGGTACCCCCTTCCAGAAGAAGTCCGCCAACCAGATTCACTGCTCCCGAAAGTGCGGTCGCTTGGCTTCCGTCATCCGCTCCCTCCTCCCCAATGTGCCTCCTCCAGCCGTTAAACAGGAACGCAAGTCTGCCGCTTCTCCGCCGGCAGGGCAATTGGCAGAGGGGGCTGGTTTAGAGTCGAAAAATAATCCGGGGAATATGGAGCTGGGGGGTTGACAACTGGTAATAGCTGAGGTACGCTGTTTTCAGGGAGGAGCACCAATGACAGTTTCCGAGCAATTACACACAAGCCAGACGCACAAACCGGGCAATGATCCAGCGTGCCCCGTATGCAATCCGACCGTTGCCAGAACAACGACCACCCAAGTGTTGAAGCCGGGTCTGGTGGTTGAGTTTTCCTATAAGGGGGACCATCACCTTGGAGTAGTTAAGAGCATCAGGGCTGGGCGGACCACGGTGATATTCGACAAAGGGAGGCTCCAGATATCGGGACCCGAGAGGTGGTTTATGCCCTCGGCCAAGACGTTGAGGGCCGATGAACCGCCGGAGAGTCTGATGTACAAATGGTCCGTTACGAAGTACCACGGCCACAAGGCTCTGAATGGCGTGACGCTCAAAGAGGAAGTGGCAGCATTTGAAGCGTCCATGAAAGACCTTCGTGACAAGCGGGTTGTCTAACACATCGGGGCCATCCAAGCGAGGAGACAATGGGCAAGAAGCCAAAATTCTCGACACCAGCCGTGATTAGGGATCTTGTGCTGCTACTTGATACCAGCGTGAGTGCCCTAGCCGACTTTCCAGTAGAATCTTTTAAAGAGGTGTTGGATGCGGACCCGACAGGGATGAAAAAAACCATGGGGTCCCTGCCGGGCGGTGCCTTGGCGTGGGAGATGCTGAGGCTCCGCCTGACGATGGCGGAAGAGGTGAGGAAGGCGTCCAGGGAGTACCTGAGGGTGCTGCACTTCTTTCTGGAGGAGGCGAAAAAGAAGGGTGGAACCGAATGCCTCTGATCTGCTATCAACAGCGGCGGCTTGATGCGTCCAGCTTGGCCGTCATCGACCAAGCCAACGGCATTCTAACCGAATATGCAGGGCAGGGCTACGATCTGACCCTCCGCCAGCTCTACTACCAGTTCGTGGCCCGCGGGATCATTGCCAACAAGGATACCGAGTACAAACGCTTGGGCTCCATCATCAACAATGCCCGGCTGGCCGGCGAGATCGACTGGGACCACATCACGGACAGGACCCGGAACGTCAGGCAGAATAGCCACTGGGGTTCTCCGCAAGACATCGTGAGGAGTTGCGCCAACCAGTTCCAGTTGGATAAATGGGACACCCAAGACAATTACGTGGAGGTGTGGGTGGAGAAGGATGCTCTCGTGGGCGTTCTGGAAGTGGCCTGCCGGCCGCTCGACGTGGCCCACTTCTCCTGCCGGGGCTACACGTCCCAATCGGAAATCTGGGGCGCCAGCCAGCGCCTGCTGGACAAGATCAGGGCTGGCAAACGGGTTCACGTCATTCATCTGGGGGACCACGATCCTTCCGGCATCGACATGACACGGGACATTGTGGACCGCCTGACGCTCTTTCTGACGTATCACGGGATCAGAGACGTGGCCGATGGCAACCCGAAACAGGAGGGGGAAACCGGGAAGGACTACGAAGCCAGGGTCAAGCCCATCATGATGGACTCCTGGAGATGTTCGAATCCGGTGAAGGTTTACCGGATCGCTTTGAACATGGATCAGGTGAGGCAATACAACCCCCCTCCCAATCCAGCAAAACTGACGGACTCCCGCGCCCAGGGCTACATCAAGAAGTACGGAGACGAAAGTTGGGAGTTGGACGCTCTGGACCCCGCTACGATCACGGCTCTGATTCAGGGGGCGGTTGAGAATCTGCGGGATGATGAGAAATGGGAGAAGCGGGTGGCTGAAGAGAAGGAAGCCCGCAGGACCCTGTTGGATGTGGCACGCAACTGGATTCCGGCAACCAAGGCGGCAAGGAGAAAGTCATGAAGCGGTTCACCGCAGATCAAATTGCCGAAGCGCGAGGGGTATTGGAGAGAGCCGAAGCCGCTCTAGGCTCTCTAAGTATCGGACAGGCCACGGATCTGTTTCTGGACAACTTTTCGTGGCTGTTTGACGTGAGGGAGGCCAAAAGCCTCCTGTTTCAAGTGATGGAGAAAGAGTCATGAACCAATCCATTGAGCTGTTAAATGGGTTGAACCTGACCGAGGCCAACGTGGAGGGGCTGTTTCTGCTCCTCCTGATGGTCTCGGCCGGCGTGTTGGCCCTGGTGGCCGTCATTCGCGCCATGGGGAAATATGGGGCCGTCGTAGTGGCGGTGGCCCTGGTGGCGGCCGGGTGGTCGGTCGTCATGTGGAGGCCGGGACTTCTGAGATGACCAGCCACTGCAACCTTTCCATGTACGTCTCCATGGCCCTGGTGACCCTGGCCTATTCCCTCTGGGCTCCCTGGGCAGTGTGGGAGCAGAGGGCGCCGTCGTGGATCAGAGTGGTGGCGTGGGTGCTGGTCGTGGCGGGGGTGGCGGCGTCGGTCGTGTGGATGCCCGTGGCTTGCGCGGAGATGGGGGTGTAATGCTTCATACGGTGTTAGTCTTCGCGGGCGGGGTTGTGGCTGGCCTCCTCTTGAGCATTGGCGTGGTGGAGTTGAGATTCCGGTTGTGGGAGCGGGGATTTGAGAGTTACATACGGAGGACCTATGGGCACTAAACCAGAGGAGACCGAGGCCAGAGCTAAGTTCCTGGCGGATCTGTTTTCCGGTTGGATGGAGGGTTCCCTGAAGCATCCCGAGCGGCTACAGCGGGCCATGCAAGATGCGGTGGCGGGCTACGACCATCTCTTGACACGTCCGAGCACCAAGCCCGAAGCCAGAGACTTCTATATTCTGGTGGCGTCGGTTGATGGCATTGGACTCAGGGTGGCGGCAGCCTTGCAGGAGGCCGCTGCCGTGATGGCTAAAACGGGGCAGAATCAACTACCCATGGATACCGTCGTGGTGACCTCTTTTCTCCTCGGACTCCTGACGGCCGCTGGTTTGATGAGGATCACGGATGCCACCTGACTCCAAGCCCCCGACCAAGACTCGCTGCCCCTATTGCAGCCGGATGTTGGACGCAACCACGCCCACGCGGGAGGGAGACCAGTTGCGGCCGGGCACCATCGCCGTATGCTCCCGTTGTGCGGGCATCTGTGTCATGGATGATAACTTGGGGAATTATATACATGACTCCCATACCATTGAAAACGCTTGAGAAATAAATCTCGAAAAGTACTTGACTCCCTTGAGGGAGTTAAGTACAATGGAAGCATGGAAAACAAAGCAAAATACGCGAAAGCAGACCGAGATGCGGTGCGGATTCTTCGCCGTGCTTACTCCGCAGTTGAGATTCTACATATGGGCATTCGTCCGAGTGACCTTCTCTACAATGCTCGTCAATATCTTCAGGACCGTGAACGCTACGAGCGGATCAAGGGGGAGAAATGAGCCGCTCTACAATCAGCACCTTCAAACTCTTCGAGTTGTTCCCGAACGAAGAGACGGCGCGGGAATACCTGGAAGATCGGCTCTGGACGAATGGCCCGGTCTGCCCTGAGTGCAAGAGCGGGAACCGGATCACCAAGCGGATCGGCGGCTTCTACCGCTGCAACTCCTGCAAGCTGGACTTCACGGTTCGCACCGGGACGATCTTCGAGCGGTCCCATGTTCCGCTGCACAAGTGGGTCTACGCCATGTACCTGCTGGTGACGGCCCGCAAGGGCATCTCCTCGTTGCAGTTGGCAAAGGAGATCGGCGTCACCCAGAAGTCGGCATGGTTCATGCTTCAGCGGCTCCGCGAGGCTTGCGGGTCCGGTTCGGATATCGACAAACTGCGGGGCACGGTTGAGATCGACGAGTGCTTCATCGGTGGCAAGGAAGCCAATAAGCACGAATCCAAGAAGCTCCACGCCGGCCGAGGATCGGTCGGAAAGTCCACAGTCCTTGGGATGCGGGAGCGCGGCGGCCGTACCCGCGCCAAGGTGACGGAAGTTCGCAGCCTGGACAACGTGCAGAGTGAGATCCACGGCAACGTGGAAGTTGGGACGCAACTCTACACGGATGACCATATGCTGTTCAATAACCTTGACGGGCTGTTCTTCCGGCACGATACAGTCAACCACGCGGCTGGTGAGTATGCCCGTGGTCCGGCCAGCACAAACAGCATTGAGAGCGTCTGGGCCGTCCTGAAGCGCGGCGTGCATGGAGTCTACCATCATGTCAGCCCCAAGCATCTTGCTCGGTACGTTGATGAGTTCACCTTTCGGCTGAACGAAGGTGACGTGAAGCGGCACACGTTGGCCCGGCTGGATTCGTTCATTGACGCCATTACTGGCAAACGGCTCACATACAAGGAGTTGACGGCATGACCGAGCGACCAATTCTTTTCTCCGGCCCGATGGTGCGGGCTATCCTGGAGGGCCGCAAGACGCAGACGCGGAGGCCGGTGAAGCCGCAGCCTGTCTGCGGAGATGGAATCGTGCAAGGGCCTAACGGGCTTTTCTTTGTGGGGCAACTGCGCGACTCGGAAAACGCATGGCGCGATATCCTCTGCCCCTGTGGCGTCCCTGGTGATCGGCTGTGGGTACGGGAAACATTCTGGGATGGTCGGCCGGACATTGATAATTACGTGCTCTTCGTTGCCGATGGGTACAGCTTTGTGCGCGATTGGAAGAAGCGCCCGTCGATTTTCATGCCCCGCTGGGCCTCGCGGATCACGCTGGAGATCACAGACGTTCGCGTGCAGCGCGTCCAGGAGACCAGCGCGGCAGACTGCATCGCTGAAGGTCTCACCGCCGATCTACCGATGAGCCACGCGGACTGGCGAGACAGTTTCGCCGGCTTGTGGGACTCCATCAACGAGAAGCGCGGCTTCGGGTGGGACGCGAACCCCTGGGTCTGGGCTCTCACATTCGGGAGGGTTTAAGCCATGAAGAAAACGCCCCCGAACTTGAACAAGGAGTTGACGGCATGAGCCAACTAGAAAAGCCTGAAGACCCCTTCGTGGCTGAGGTTGACGACTACGACGATTTCGAGGACGCGGAGGACCGCTACTGCTACAACTGCGGAGGCCAGGGATACTTCGTGGTCTGCCCTGATGATCTGTGCCATGGGCAGGAAGAGTGCATCCACGGAGATCCTCCTGTGATCTGCCCAGTATGCAAAGGAAGGAACCTACTCTGATGGTCACGAAGAAGTCCCCTCCCGAACTTGACCGGATAACGGACGTGGTTCTAGCCTACCACCCGAAGCCGAAGAGCAAGGCCATGAAGCGCCGGGTGCGGAGGAAGAAGCGCGATGCGAAACGAGGCTAGAGGGACTCATGTATATAATTCCCATAACTTGGTTCCTGTCAAAGCTGGCCCTGAACCCATGTCCCTGATTCTGAATGACGAGGAGGCCCTGAGGCGGCTGGCAGTGGTTGTGAGGCAGATCCAAGTAGCGCGACACGCGAGAAATTAGTCTTGACGATTGGTAATACCAACGATACACTTAGATCTGGAGGATGAGATGGCGTACACGGTTGAAGTTGGAGACGAGGGTTACCAGTTGGTGGGTCCATCCGGGGAAGAGAGTGGTGTGACCGACTACGGGGACACTGCCGAGGTGGAGGTGGACGGAAAGACCATTGTGACTACAGTGGATTCCGCCCAGGAGGCCCTGGCGGAGCCCCCGCAACTGTTTTTGCTGCTGGACGAAGTGGCCGGCGTGGAAGAAATTGAATTTGTGATGGAGTCCGACGAGGACGACGAGGACGCAGACGACGAAGAGGACGAAGGGGAAGGCAGCGCGGCCTAGCCGCTGACATCCGGCCCTTGCCGGTCCATCAGCCTGCCCTGATTGGGAAAAACAGCTTATGGCATCCATTACTGATCTAGCGGGGGTGACCCGCGCCAATGCGTACAACATTCCCCCTGAGGTGTTGCAGCAGGGGGACCATTCACGACGTTGGGACGACACTGATATTGTGGAGTTGGCCGACGACATTCTGAATCGGGGGCAACTGGTTCCGGCCCTGATTAACCGGCAAGAGGATGGCACCATCACCATCGTGGACGGCAACCGCCGGGTGGCGGCCATCCGCTATATCAACGAAAACAAACCCCCGGCGGCCGGCCCCCTGCTAGTGCGTTGCGAACCCTACCGCGGGGGGAAGGGTGATACCTTTGCGGCGTCGGTCTCGACCAACCTGAAGCGGAAAGGGTTGACTCCCATTGACCTGGCCCACTCCATCACGATTCTGGAGCGGCAAGGAAAAACCAGAAAAGAGATTGGCAAGCTGCTGGAGATTTCCGAATCCCTGATCTCCCAGACCCTCAAACTGACGACCTTGCCGGCGGACATCCAACGCCGGGTTCACAAGGGCGAGATCCCGGCCTCGGCCGCTTACGAGTTGGCCGACATGCCAAAGGAGCATAGGGACGAGGCTTTGGATCTGGTAAAGAAAGGCAGGCCCAAGGCATCGGGTGGGGAGACGGCTAGTGGCTCTGGTTCCTTCTCTTCCGGCGCCCCCGCCCCGGTCACTGCCCGGGAAGCAGTCCGCCGAGTCAAGCGGGAGAAGGCTGAGAAGGGGGAGGAGGTGGCCGGTCCCACCCAACGATCCCGCAAGGAGATTGTGAACCTCTTCACGGAATGGAGCGGGTGCGAGGATGGCACCATCGAGGAGGACATCCTCAAGTTCTGCAAGACCATGGTGGACTACATGGCAGGCAAAGTCGGAGACCGGGCGGTGCTGAACCGTCTTCGGGAACTGAAGGACGAGTAGACCATGACGCGGGCGAGTCAAACGGAGAGACGGGCGGCTCATAACCGCCTTATACTGGGTTCAATTCCCAGGCCCGCCACCAGTTTTATCCTCTGGGCATGGATCGAGTTTAGAGTCTAAACCAGGGGCACGAGAACACCCGCCAGTTGCTCCTCCCTGAGACTGAGCCGGGTGCCGGGGGCGGAAGATGGGCACGCCAAACACCATCTTCCGCCCTTTCCTTTTTCCTGCCTGCCGCCAGGCTACTTAGCAGGTTTCTTCTTCATGACGGTCACGGGTGGGGCGGGGATGGTGTCCGCCGCCTGTACCCGAACGATGGGGGGCAAGTTGTCCGTGGTGGCCGAGCCCACCACCCCTGTGTTTTCTTCCCCGGAATCGTCTACAGCCTCCTCCCCGTTCAGGATCGCATCGGCGTTGACGAAGTCGGAGATAAACTGGGCCGCTTGGTCCGGGATCTGTTGGAGGACATTGGCGATGGGCGGATAGGAGTTAAGCAGGGCCATCAAGGCATCCTGCCCCATGGCGCAGATGGCATCATAGGCAATCCGACCGTGGAAGTCCATCAGGGCCGCGGCGAAGTCCGCTCCCGTCTTGGAGGGGTCGTTCAGGTGGTTGAGAAGGGGGCGTTCCAGTTGCCGGAGCATGGCCACGTAGACCGAGACGTTGGGCTGGTCTCCGGCGGTGGGTGGGAGTTGGGTGTCGGAGCCTGGAGTGGGGACGAGACCTAAGCCACCCCTCTCCTCCGGCGGGGCTGGGTCCGGGGCGGGTGGGAGTTGGGGAATCCCCTGGCCGGTTCTGGCGACGGCGTTGTTGTAGCTGGAGAGCATCAGAGCACTGGCCACGGCCGTGGCAATGGTGGGCAGGCTACCCATAGCGGTCTCTAGCAACCGCATCCATAGGGGCGCTTCCTTCTCTGCTACCTCTTCCGCCGCCCGGCCTCCGCCGAAGAGATCCTGGAAGGTGTCTTTGAGCTTGGCCAGTCTCTCCAGACTGGAGATCATGTCGTCTTTTCCGCCTCCGGAAGTGGCAGGGGCGACCGCCGCCGGCGGGGCTGACTGCATCTGGGTGATCTGGCGTTCGAGGGAAGCCACCCGCTCATTGTTCATCTTCAGAACTTCGGATTGGAGATCCGTGATCCGTTTCATGAACACTTCGGCCAGAGCGTTCTCGGCCGGGTTGGCCTGTTGGGTTGTTACGGCGGCGGCGGGGGGCTGGAGTTCCTTAACCAAGCCAATGACCTGCTCCAGCATCTTGAACCCGCTGGACGGGTTGTTCTGTTCCGCTTTGGCGGAAGCCACCTCCTCGGCCGCTTTGACGCGGGCGTCGGTGACTCTCTCGGCCATGGACAGACCCTGTTGGAAGGCGTTGTTGGCCATGTCGATAGTTCTGGTGGCCACCTCCACCGGGGTGGGGGGGATTTGGGGAGAAGCCGGGGCTGGCTCCTTCTGTTTGGTGGTTGCTACTTGGCTGGCCAAGTCTTTGACGGTGCCGGCCATAATACTCATCGCTTCGCTAGAGGCCATTTCTCTTTCTCCAGGCAGCAAACCTTTCTGCCGTAGGTTTTCAATGTAGGACTGGTTGGAGGGGTGATCCATGACCAGCTCCTCCAGGTTTTCGATCCACGGTGGATATTCCGGGTCGTTTAGGTCCGTCACGAAGGTTTGGGCGATTGCCTTCCCAATCCCCTCATCCTTCAACATCAGCTTGTAGTTGCCGCTGCCAAACCGATGCAGCATCTCCTGGCGCCATTCGGTGGGATCGGCGGGGGCCTCCTCCATCTTCCCGATATTCGTCGGGGCCAAGTCATCTCCCATCTTGCGGTCGATGATGGGGAAGGTCCTCCAGACGTAAACGATCAGCCGATTGGGGTCCAGAGCCTCCGTGTCCTTCCAGTACTGGAAAAACTCGTTGGCTTTGAGACTAAAGCGGCGGGGCGGGGGTAAAGGATCGGCTATGGTTCGGGTTGGGGGTCTGCCGCGGCGTTTCATCTCCTTTACCGGGACATCTGGAGGGGCGATTGGCGTGTCTGGGGGACGGTTGGTGGGGTTTTGTTCCAGGTCTTCCGTCCTGATTGTTGGCAATTGTGCCTCCTTTTTGGCCTGTAGAGGCCGTACAGGTGGCCCCCGTGGCCGGTTCGAATATGTAGTAGTACTACTAACTACTAAACTATTTGACGCAATTCGTCAACCGGTGTAGGATTGTGGCTGGCGAACAAGGAGCACCAGCGGAGACCAGATGAGCGACTGACGGATGCCAACGGCTGACACTCTTAGGTGGGAGGCCACCTTGACCGGGGACGATCCCGATCAACAGGTGGTGGACACCATCGACCTGATGCGGCGCTACGTCCAGGAGGACTACGCCACACGGGAAGTGAGGGAGGAAGCCGCCCTTGCCGCCCCCTACGGGACCGATCCTCTGGACGGGGTGTTTCACCACGTCAAGCGGATGATCCGCTTCCAACCGGATGAGTTGACCTCCAACTTGGCCGAGGGCCTTAGCGGGGATATACCCGTGGTAGAGGTCCTGATCCGGCCCCGGGATATGGTCACCTTCCCCCTGGATACCGGAGGCATGGGGCGTGTGGGCGATTGTGACGACTACTCCATGTTCACGGCAGCCCTGCTCAAGGCGCATGGGATTCCCTGCTCCTTCGCCACGGTGGCGGCCGACCCCAGAATGCCCGGCCAGTACAGCCATGTGTACGTGGTGGCCTACCCCAAGGATGGAAGCCGGGTGCCGCTGGACACGTCGCACGGGGCGGCGCCGGGGTGGGAAGTGGTGGACAACGTCACCAGGCGTGAGGAATGGCCGATTGATGCGGGCCTCGGAAAGTGGCTGGCCATGGCCCTGGTGGCCCTGGCGCTGGTCTCCAATTGGTGGAAGAAGCAAAAGACGGCAGGTAAAAAGGCGGGCCGGAGGGTAGCGAAATGATGTGCTGTGGAGAACAGGCACGAGCGGAACTTGCCAGTCTGGCCGGCGTCGGGGGCTTGGGGATTGACTGGGGGCAACTCATCAGCACTCAGGTGAGTGGTTGGAGTTCCACGCTTCAGGACGTACTGAAGGGAAGGAACCTCCCCCGCGGCGTCTACACCCAAACCGGGCCGAGCGGCACAACCACCTATGTGCAGCCGGCCGGGACTCAGGCCAACATCTTTGGGGCATCCGCGACCGGGGCCACCGCCAGCTCTGGCGTGGGGATCGTGCTGGTGGGTGGTGCGGCCCTCCTGCTGGTGTTCATGCTGGCGAGGAGATAACCCATGACGTTTGCCGCCATCGTGTACAAGGTCGTGGCCAGGGGGAAAGGCGGGGTGACCCGTTCGGCTCATGTCTTGCCGGGTCCTTACGCCACCAGGCAAGCGGCTCATAATGCCGGCGTGGCCTACGCCAGGGCTCACGGGTTGACCGGGCTGGACGTGGGGACGATTGACTCCTCCACGGTGGAGCAGTTCTTTGTCGGCACGGGGAGACATTATGTGAGGGAGAACCCGACCTACGAGTTTGGCCCGACCGGAGCCCATGCTGGCACCATCCGGCAAATAATCTCCGCTTCTTCTCTGGAGGAGGCCCAGAAGATCCTCAGGGCTCAAGGGTACGACCCCTCTATCACGGTGAGGCGGGAAGGAAAACGGAAACGGTGATGCTCCAACCCCTATCGCCGGCCTCTTCCCCCTGGTCCTCCGGGGTGCTCACCCCCGGCATGTGCGGCCTCGGGGAAGGGGAGGGCCAGAGGATTGCTCTGCAAACCGTCTCCACGGCTGGCTCTATTGTGGCTGGTACCGCACCCGCCTGGACCCAAGCGGCGTGGGCGGTGCCCGTCATCGGCGGCGCCGTGGCCGGCGTGGCCCTGGCCATCACCGCTTGGTTCTCCCGCAAGGGTCCCAAACAGAAGAAGGCAACCACAGCCATTGCCAACGAGGTTCAAGGTTACCTCGACCAGAACCGGGCCGCTTACTTCTCTGGCCCCCGCACGGTCTCCAGCCAAACCCAGGCCCTGGCCAACTTCGATGCCCTCTGGCAAGGGTTGGAGCAGGGTTGCGGAGACCCCGACATGGGAGACCCAGGGGAGCGCTGCATCTCTGAACGGGACCGGGGTGGCAGATATGACTGGTTCCCCTACTACCGGGATGACATTGCCAACGATCCCGAGGTAAGGCCCGATGCTACCGCCCTGGAAGAGGCGGCTTCGGTCGCTGGCTCCCTGGTGGGTGGAAGCAACAATCTACTCCTGGTGGGTGCCCTGGCCCTCGGCGTCATGGCTCTGACCATGGGCGGCAAAGGAGGCCGTTCATGATGCTGGCGGCTCTTGGAGCACAAGACAACTCGGCTGAAGTTCTCGCCGCCGCCAATGCCCAGACCATCAAGGCCAACTCTGACCTAGCCGCCTACGTGGGCCGGTTGGAGAGTGAGATTGAAGCCCTCGGGCTCACCCCCACCGTGGAGAAGGTATCCGGCACGGCCACTCTGTTTGAGGCCGTAGACTACTACATCGTCGGCATCAGGGAGTATGGGGAAGCCGCCTCCCGCGTCATCACCGCTGGCATGATGGGGACCGATCCCTCCGGCTTGGCCAGGACCATGGCCTCGGATGGTCGTCTGGGACAACCCGCGCAACAGGGCACCACCTCCGCCGGCGGCGCCAGTTACACGGCAACCAGCCAAGTGATGGAGCGGGTTACCCAGTCTCAATCCACGCCCCAGACCACCCAGCAGGCGGTGATTGAGGAAGCCGTCACCTCCGGGGACACCGGGGAGGGCGGCAGACTCTTTCAGGGCAACACCCTGCTCCTGGTGGGTGGGGCGGCCTTAGTGTTGTTCTTTCTCATGGGGAGGGGCAAGTAATGGCCGGTCTCGGCATCATTGACACGGACCTCTGCCTCTGGGCCGGAAAGCTGACCCAAGCGGACCTCGACGCCGCCTACACCTCCATCGGGCACCCGGTTATCAAGGCCAAGCCCGACGCCTTACCGGAGGAGCCGGGCTGGTTCGAGCGCCTGGTGTGTTCCATCAACTCGGCCGTGGAATCCCACCCTCTCCTCGCCGCAGGAGCCGTCGTTGGTGGCTACTTCCTACTGAGGAGGAAGAGATGAGCAAGGATCTCTTGAAATGGGTTCTGATCGCGGGGGCGGCCTACCTCGTCTACCGGTATCTGTCCCAGATGGCCTCTTCGGCCACGCAACAGGCCACGGCTGCCCTGCCGGATACCACCGGTACCACCGTACCCGCTGCAACGGTTGTGGTTGAGCCGGGCACCGAACCCGTGACGGTCGCGGCCAGTCCCACGGTGGCCCAGTCTCTCAGCACCGTCATGCGGCAGCTTGGCTATGATCCCCAGGGCTCCTACACCGGATACGAGTGGGCCTACTTCTGGGAACGGACGCCCATCTACAATGGCACGGCCATTGGCCCCACGGAGTTGGGGATCGGGGAGTCGGAGAAGGCTCCCTTATCGGTGGCCGTCGCGGCCATCCGCAAGATTCTCTCGGGCGTGGCGGGATTGTCCCGTCTCCCGTTCCCGAGTCACCAGATGATGTCGGCGTGGTCGATGTAAGGAGGGAATGGCAATGGACTGCATGGCGTGGAAGATCCCGGAAGGGTGTTACGCCGCCGCCCTCTATCCCGAGGGAGGCTGCGGCAGTGCCAACTGGTTCTGGTGGCTTCTGGCCGGCGCCGGAGCCCTCCTGCTGGTAGGCAGAGGCAAGCGGAAGTCAGCCGGCCCGGTACGCCAGGTGAGAGTCAGGGCGAGGCGATAGTGGCAAGAGTCCCATCCAAGACCGCGACCGTACCGAGGCGCCGGAGGCCAGACCCCACCGGCCGGGTGGATGTTCTCGCCATCCGGTTGATGGAGTACTTCGTCGGCAAGTACGGGGACCTGCCCTTGCGCGGCCTCTATGGGACCTACAAGAAGGACATTGACCGCACCGTGAAACGCCACCTGGGGAAGATCCGGTTCTACTTCCCCGAGGGGACCGCCGCTCAGTTAGGGCTGGAGGAGAAGCGTCATGCACGTTAATCCCGGTCTCGCCGGCTACGATTTCTACCGGAGTTGGGTGGGCCAACAGGCCATGCCCGCTCTACAGTACCTATTCCCTTCCCTGACGCCAGAGCTGGGCACCGAGCAGCAGCAAGCGGCCCTGGAGACTCGCACAGTCCCTGCCCCCGAGACCGAAGCCAAGATGCGGACTTGGTCCATTGACGACATCTACGAAGCCATTGCCCAGAAGGGCAAGGCCGTTCAGGTGGTCTTAACCGCCGGCGTCCCCCAGGGGGAACCCGTGGACCTGACGGGAGCGGCGGGTAAAAGGCCAACTGGCTGTGGCTGGCACGAAACCCTGGGAGCGGACGGAGCTTGCCATGTAGGTGGCTGGAAGTTCTGGTTGGTTGCCGGTGGCGGAGTAACGGGCCTCCTATACCTGTTGCGGAGGAACGGCTAATGACCATGACGTGGGAGCAACTGGTCAGTATCCAGCCCGGCATTGCAGTGGTGCCGGTGGACACCGTCTACGACCTCCCACTGTCCACAGTTGACTGGCCCGCCACGGTCGCTATCCAACCGGGGATCGTGAAGGGGTCCACCCCTCCCGCCTCCGGTTGCCCCTGGTATGCGGATCTGAAGTCGGGTGCCTGTGTGACCCCCTCCCGCACCCTCCTGATTGGTGCGGCGGTAGCGGCGTTGGTGCTGGTTGTAGGGGTAAGGAGTTAGCTTATGATGACGCCACAAGTTCTCACGGGATTGGGGGTGTTCACTCCAGCCTCCTGGCCGATCCCGCAAAATCCGATCCTGGCCGGCAGGGGTCTGGGGGAGTTGGTGGATGGTCTCTACACCCTCCCCCAGAACCCAATCGTCCAAGAACTGAAGGCCAAGATTGCCCTGACCGAGGAGTTGCAGAAGAACCCGGTGGGGATGTCCTGTGGCCCCACCTCCTGCCCTTGCGCCGTGGGACTTTGCGGTGGCCTCTCGGGTCTCGGCGGCGGGGTGGACGATCTGCTCTCCTCCGTCACCAGTTCCATGGGGGACTGGAAAACGTGGGCCATCGTGGCCGCCGGCGTTGGCGCCCTGATCCTGCTTACCGGAGGCGGAGGCAGTCAACGCCGGAGTGAAATTGCGGCGGCCCGCGCCGAGTACAAAGCCAAGGTGGCCAGAATCAAGGCCGCCAGGCCGCGGAGGTATCAAAAGTTCGTATGATGTTTTCTCCCGATGCAGCCCAGCCTGAGGACCGCGAGGAACGTGTGGAGGGTACCGCCCAACCGTTGACCGTCCCAATCCCGTTTTTACGGGAACCAATAGGTTCAGGGGATATGGTCAAGCGGTTGACCGACGCCCTCCACATTCCCCAGTGTGGCGGGTGCCGCGGGCGCCAGGAACGCATGAACAGGGCGGTGGCGTTCGGCCCCGTCCAGTGGGAGGACTAAGGGAACGGAATGAAGTTTGAAGACCTCATCACGGCGGGGCTGGCGGTGCTCCTGATCTGGCTCCTGCTCAAGAGGCAGGAGGAAGCCACCCCTAAGGAAGAGGTCACCTCCACTATCAAGTACGAGGGTTTTTAGAGTCTAAATGCCACAAGCGGCCACAAGACGGGTGGAAAGGGCAAAGGGAGCGGAGGCAAGGAAGAAGGTGTATGCCCTCGCCTCCAGGTGTGTGGCGTGTGAAAGGCCGATTGTGCCGGGGCAGACGTGGAAGTTTACCCCAAGCGGAGGGAAGATTCACTATCACTGTGCGGCGGTAAACCCAGAATGGAGCCCCGAGTCTGGGGAACCGTGGCCAGGCATGCACGGTAGGGGAAGGTTTGGAATTGTAAACACCCTCACCCTAGTACGCCTGCCCTATCGGTTTGAGTCACATCAAGACGCTCAGGAGTGGATTGATAGCTACGGGGTGAGTTCGGAGTACAAACGGAACTACAAGATTGTGGAGGACCAAGGGAACCCCTATGGTGAGCCCACCGGGTTCTGTCACCCTGGGCCAAAGGGCTACACGATTATCAAGCACACGTCGGAGTTGATGGGCTATGGGGAACGCGGCCAGCCCATTTACCGGCTTGAAACGAGTCTACTCTGGAATAGAACCAAGGCCCTGGCGAGAGCTAAGAGCATAGAGGCGCAGGGCTTCAAAGCGGAGGTGATTGACAACACCTCTTATCAACATATCTATGGGGCAGTGGAGAACCCCACCGGCCTCACCTTCCCCCAAGCCATGTCGGCCGCCCGTCAGGCGGGAGCCAGAATTGGGGACACCTCGGGGTTTGAGCCCTGGTTGCGAAAGGCGGGATTGGAGGGGAGATCCCCCCACGTTGTCTCCAGACTGAGGGCGGAGTTTGAGCAGGGGGTGGAGCACGGCTCCACCCGGCCCACGATGGCCAAGGGTGTCCTCAGCGTGTGGCAGGATTCTGAAGGCTGGAGGAGTGCGGCGGAGCCCGAGAGCGTGTTTGAGTCCAAGGCGGAGGCGGAGAGATTTACTACCGGGTGGAGCAGGAACCCAAGTGTAGCCTCAATTCGAGCACAGTATCTGAAACTCATTGAACGGTATGCCTACGCCTATGAGTCGAAGAAGTTGGAGAGGATGACCCAGGCGCATGAGGCCCTAGAGCAATTCGAAACGAAACACAACCTGGACCCGAATAGCCGGCAAGACGCTATCAGATTTCTCAAGAGGACACGGGTGGTAAATCTAAGCCTGATGCACGCCCTGGATTCAATCAACGACTTCCATAGGGGGAATCCAGAACAGGAATACCCACGTTTCGTCCCCATTGAGGATGATTGGCCCATAGGACCCATCCGGTGGAGCGTGGTTGACACTCACACTGGGGCGAAAGTCAGAGAAGGCCGCATGTGGATCAGGACCCGCACGCGGCAAGCGGCCGAGCGGAAAGCGGACAAGTTAAACCGGAAGGATCGAAAGGAAAGGAGAATGGCGTGATGTTCTCCCATTCACAGTTGCTGGGGATCGGGCAACCTCCTTCCCCTCCACCACCTCCACCCCCACCTCCGTTCCCCATGATCTGGCCACCCTATCAGCCCACGGTCGTGATTGAGCGGGACTACTCCCACCAAGTTGCGTCCCCTTGCGAGTGGTATGAAGACCTTCACGCAGCCGGGGACACGGTCTATTGTCGGGCACCGGCAGTGTGGCTGGTGATTGCAGCCGTTGGGGCCGGGACTTTGTTGGTCATGTTGAGGAGGAAGGGATGATCCGCCACGCAACCCGCAAAGTAGCCCACAAGGTCAAGCATCACCACAAGCCGGGGCTGGGTACTGTGGGAAAGGCTGCCGCCTTCCTCGCGGGTCCATTCCCCGATGCGGAGCTACTAGTGGCTTCCATGGCTAACCCCGGAAGTGGAATCAAGTTCATAATTGGTATCACCAAGCGGGCAGGGAATCGGGTGTCCGAGGTCCAGTCGGTCATCTTCGACAAGCTGAAGTGGACCGCTGACGCCGCCAAACAGTGGCTCAAGGATCACAACTTTGCAGGGAGCGGGAAGGACGAGGGGGACACCTTCTACCGGTTCCGGCAGCAGAGCCCCAAACGGTATAAGGAGTTTCGGACGATTGTGCCAGGGGTACGCAACCCCCAGCGCTACATGCACACTGCCGGGTACAAGCCAGCTCCTGCACGGGACTGGAAGTCTGAATCCCGGAGCATTGAGGTCACCAACGGTGCCGAGATTATAAGGCTGGATGTGTACGCGGATGGCCGGCACGCCATCTCCATGCCGGACCAGGAACCCTTCAGAAAGTCTGGACCTGTGTGGCTGGACGCTACCGATGCCGAGTGGACCCCGGTAGTAGGCGGCAGGCGGCACAACCCAGCTAACTACGGTAGGGTACATGGCAGGTTGCAACTATCCGACCGCCCAGTGGTGCTTACAACGGACCATGCACAGTCCAGCTACGAAATACCCGTGCTGTTGATGGGCGGCAGGGTTTACGGGCCGGGAGACAATAACTACCCGTTGTGGGTGAAAACATATCCGGGTACAGTGCTGGAGGGCCAACGCCCATTCGATCCCAAGGCACAGTTCGAGGATTACTTTGGCGAGTACGACACGGAGCACAGGAGAGAGCAGGCGGCTGCGGACGCCATGGCCGGGAGCTGGAATGATGCCGTTACACGGGCGTGGGATCAACGCAAGGGTACCCCGCAGGAGTGGAAGGGCGTGATGCCAAACCCTGCCCCCGACGTGGCCGACGCCATTACCTCCTACGACGAGCACCTTGGGATGACCACCCGGCCGGAGTTCCAGGGGGCCTCCCCAGACGAGCAGGCCGCGGCCATGACGGCGATGGATCTGGCGGAGAACCCTTCCAACGAGGTTTTCCACCATAGTCCGGTTATAGCCCAGGCTCACCAATCGGACACCCATTTTCTTCGGTACGAGGCAGACCAGCCAGACAGCCGCAGCAGGTTTGATGCAGCCCGCAGGGTGCTGGATAGTCACCAAGTTGCTTATAGTGCTTGGAGGGTTCCAGGTTACGCAGGTTTTCCGGGTTACTACTCGGTTCAATACTTGGCTAAGGACCTCCCGGTCTTGGAGTCTGCGGGATTGGTTGGAACCTCCCATATGCCGTGGGAGGAGAATCCCATCGGTGGACTCGGCCAAGCCGCCTTCGACGCTGCCAAGGAGTTCCGCCTCTCGGGTGCCTACTCCGAGACCGGCGTGGCCAATGCTCGGGTGGCCAAGTATGGCTTTACGAAGTGGTACAACAATCTCTTGCCTCAGACGGCGAAGGGGCACCGCAAATCCACCCTGTTGAAGGCTTGGATGGAGGGCTGGGCCGCGGGGAAGCGGGTGGAGAAGCGGGGCAACCCCGAGTCCTCCGCTTCTGCCCTCTACGAAGACTTCCACGGCCGCCCTCCCGGCAAGATCAAGGAAGTTGTCACCGAGGTTCAGGAACACGAATGGCTTACCCAACTCGGCACCCTGACTGAGTTGAAGGTGGCCACCTTGACCAACCTGGATGCCACCCTCGCCTTTGAAGGCAAGGGCACCCCGGACCTCTGCTCCTCGGAGGAAGGCCACCAGCTCCACATCGAAGGCGGGGATCAGTCGCTCGACCTCAAAGCCCTGAAGATGGACGGGGACAAGTGGTACAAGGAATCCATGGTCATCGGGGTTCTCTACGAGTTGACTTACCAGACGGAAAAGAGTTTTCACAAGTTCAGGCCCACGGGCTATTTTCATAAACTTGGCGAGGAGACCGGGGCGCAACCCTTCCTCCTCTACGATCCCGTGAACAAGCTCCTCTCGGTCTCGGGGGGGCAGTACGAAATCAAGCCGGAAGGCATAGTCAACTAGCCTCCAGCCGGCACGATCTTTACATAGAGTTCTGATGAGCCCCCCAGGGACGCTTGGGGGGTGAGGAACCAGAAAGCAGCCTTTCGAAAGGGGGTTGCCAGCCGGAGGCCCATGCCTTCGGTTGGTACCCCCTTTTGCTTTCTGGCTTATCAAACAAGTTCCCCCCGGGTTACCGGGGTGTGAAACCCCTGGCAAACCCAGGGGGGAAGGAGAAGCAGATGGCAGTCGTCAGAAAGGTAAGGCGCCTGGTGGCAAATCCGCAGCGCCGGAGTCGGCGGGTCAAGGCCCGCAGCAAACACCGGCGCCGGATGACGCCAGCGCAAGTCCGCTTCTTTGGCACGAAGCGGCAGAAAGCCGCCCTCAAAGCGAAACGCCGCAGGGCTATCCTTGGGGCTCTTTCGGCCAACCCGCGCCGTAGGAAGGTAGCCGCACGCAAGCGGAAGTCAGTCCGCCGGCGTCGGCCCACTCAGCAGAATCCGGCTCTATTGGTAACCCTGGGAGCCGTAAACCCAAGAAGGAGAAAAGTCGTGGCACGCAAGAGACGCAAGAATAGCGCAGTCAGAGCAAACCCGCGTCGGCGCCGCCGCAATACCACCCGCGTGGTGGTCACGGCTCCCCGTCGTCGCCATTCCCGGAGATCCAATCCGCGCCGCAGGCGGGTTGTACGTCGCCGGAACCCGCAACTGTTCGGAACCAGCATGTCCGGGGCCGCAATGACCAAGACGGTTGTTGCCGGGCTCGTGGGCATGGCCACCGCCAAGTTCCTCCCCACGTTGCTCCCCAGCGGGCTCGTGAGCGGGAACATCATGCGGACGGTCGCCACTGGTGCCGCCGCCCTGGTCAGTCAGATGGCCGCCAAGGCCATCATGAAGGACCGGGCTATCGCCGACGCCGTCCTCTTCGGAGGTCTGATGCAGACCGGCTCCGTCGCCCTGAACGCCTTCGTCCCCGGCTTGGCCTCGAAGTTCGGCCTTTCCGGCCTCGGTGACATCGTGGACGCCAACTGGTCGATCCCCGAAAACCCGCTGCGGCAGTTGCCGTCAGTGGTTCCAGCCGCGAATGCCCGAATGGGCGTCAGCGGCTTGTCCCGTGCCTTCGGGAGTTCCATCTAACCCTCCTCTGAGGGTGGATGGTCCCGGGTCCGTTCACAAGACGGAGGGGGCCGTTGAACCGGCTTGAGCAGAGGCCGGGCGGCCCCTTCCAGACCAAGGAGTTTCACAATGTCTCTCAGCGCAGCACAGAGAGCCCGGCTGGCGCAGGTGTTGACGCCCCAGCAGGGGATGATTCTGGACGCCTTCCAGTCCGAGGTTTACGTCCAAGGGAAGGTAGACGTTCAGCACGAGCCGCTTTATGACACGGTCAACGTGGCACTGGCGGCGGCCCTCAACGAACAGAGTTCCGCGCTGTTCACCAACGTCGGCCCGGCTTCGGGCAAGACGCTGGGCCAGACCAACCTGAGCCAGTCCCGGCGGCTACCCGCCCCCGAGGCTTTCTCAATCCTCGGTATCCGGCTGTACTGGAACGAGGACATCGCCGTCGCCGACATTCTGGCCATCGCCGGCAACACCGGCACTGGCTTCGCCTTCGAGTTCTATCTCGGCCAGAAGTGCTACAACCGCGGCCCGCTGTGGTACTACGCGGCCGGTGGTGGCATCGTCAACACCAACGCCAACGCGGCGGCTCTGGGCCTGTATCTCAACGGCAACGCCGACCGCAACGCCATGCACAAGCTGGCCATCCCGCTTGTGATCGAGAACCAGGGCGAGTTCTATGCCCGGCTGACGGGCAACGCCTACGTCATCACCGGGGACACGGGCTTCCAGCTCATGTGCCTCCTTGATGGCTTGCACGCCCGCGGCGTCCAGTAGACCTTCTACCCCCAACCAGGGGTAACGGTTTGCTATTCCGAGTTCCCGGCCTTCCGGCAGGAGGAGGCCGGGTTGGGGCGAGGGAGGAGACGGTGACGGCCCAGTTCTCCCCTCCTCCCCGCTCCGCTTTTTAGACTCTAAACCCGCTTGCATGGCCGGAGCGGGGACGAAAGGAATAGGGAGATGTCGAACCCTTACGCAACACCAGTTCTGAACGGATTGACCCCGGAGTTTCCAAGGGGATACGTGGATGTGAGCTTCGACTACGTCTATGACGTGGCCTTGCTTGCCAACCAAGTGTTGAGGGACCAGTCCGTCCCCATCCACACGGATTCGGACTTCGTGCTCCGTGCGGTGATCCTGAGCCAGGCGACGGGAGCCTTCTCCATCCGCTTCAACGACTCCCAGGGGTACTACCTGAGTTCCGGTTTCATGCTGAGTGCCAATTTCCTTAGCGGGACCGTGCCCTATCCCTACCCGATCTTCCCCGAACTGCTGTTCCCGGCCGGGTCGAGGATTGGGATTGAGATCAACGAACTGTCCGCCGCCCCGAACACTGTGCAGATGATTCTGCGGGGCGCCAAGCGGTATCGGTTGCCGGCGGCCAGGCGCTAGTCGGCGGGGGAGAGGGAACCACCATGAACCTCACCGCCGAGTACCGCACGCCGGAAGGCTACTACGACCTCCCCTACATCCATGTGTATGACGGGGACGCTCTGACCGATGGCATCAACTACTCCAACATCAACGTGGGGGTAGCCAACAACGAGGCCGGGTTTGCCCTACGCCAGATCATGGGCGTGGACAAGCTGGCCGCACGGGCCAACTTTAGAGACTCCTTCGCCCCCCTGACGGCGGGAGAGAACGGGGTCGTCTTCCCCCGCACCTACCCGGTGGCGCCGGAGAGGTTCGTGTCGCCGGCGGGGCTGTTGAGCATGGACCTGTGGACCGTGGCCAGGGCTAACCGGCAAGCCCTCCCCATCATCATCTACCTCTCCCAGATCGCCTTTCAGGGGGTCAAGCGGTACATTGGAAAGGCCGTGTATCCGGGGGCATCCGATTACAAGTATGTGGAGAGGCCCTTCTCCTACACGCAACAGGTCGTGGTGGGGTGGTCTGGCGTTGACACCAACCCAAGGAAATTCGCCATCCCCATCACCGAGGGCTGCGACTTCGAGTTGCAGCGGATCACCATTATCCGCACCTCGCAAGCCGGGGTCCCCACCAACACCATCCCCGACTCCGAGATCAAGTTGCAACTGTTTGAGCAGTACGGCAAGCAACTCTCGAACGCCCCGGTGCTCGACGTGTACCTGAACGACGCCGCCAATGGGGCCACCCACTTCTACAACCCGGTATTCCCGGTGCCCTCGGTCCTGTACAAGCGGCAGAGCTTCATCCGGTTTGAGGTGACGAGCCTCCTGCTGGCGGCGGCTTTACCTTCGATCTACGATATCTGGTTTCACGGCATCCGGCGCTTTCAGGCCGATTGAGGAGGATGGAGATGCAGCCCTTACAGCAGGCCATACAGCCGTTGCCCTCGATCATTGACGGGTTCACCCTGAACCCCTCCATCCGCTACCGGCCAGGGTGGTACATGCCCAGCGCCCTGGGGAGTCTGGATGTTCTGAGACGGGCCAACACCTATCGGCCCAAGTGGTACATCATCCCCGACGATGAGCACTCCGTCATCCCCGCCTACCAGACCCTGGAGTACCAACTCCGGGTCACGCCGAGATCCTACGTCTGGGGCTTCATCCTGAACCAGTTCTCGGCGGTCCTCGCCCCCATCGCGGCCACCGACGTGTGGCTCCAGATTACCGACACCTGCAACGGGATTCCGTTCTTCTCGGACTTCGTCTCCGGCCACGGATTCCAGACCAACCAAGCCACGCCCACCGACCAGAGGAATGCCATGCTGCCCTACCTCCTGACCCATCCGCGGCTGGTGCTGGAGCCGGGGCTCCTGGCGGTGGAGCTGGCCAACACGGCCGCCGTGGCCATCCGTCCTCAACTCCTGCTGTTTACAGCCGAACCCTGCGAGGTGTACAAACAATGATCCTCAGTGATTGGGACAGACGCAGGTTGGGGCTCTCCCCCCCATTGACACCAGCGGGGGCCGCCGCCCTGGCTACCAGACGCAACGCCGCTACGTCGGCCGTGCTCTCTAAGACCGAGGCGGGTCCGGTCTCCAGAGCCCAACGGGACTCGGCCAACTTCCCCGCTCGAACATCCGTGTTCCCCATGTGCCACACGCGGGGGGGCAACCCCAATATCTGGGATGCGTGCTTGGCCGAGGAGGGCCATCTGTGGCAGACCATTGAATGCTGTGGGGGCATCACGGGGCTCTGCAAACGGGCGGACACGGTAAGGTATGAGGAGAACGACCCCCCCTGGATCAAGATGCCCACGCAGGGGCGCCGCTTCCAGGAAATCAATTCCGTCCCCCTGGCGGTGTTTGTCCTGAACACGGATTTGGCCGTGCTGACCTTCCAAGTGCCAGTGGGCTACGACGGCGTCATCAGCGGCAACACCAACCGTTTTATCGGCCCGGGCTTCGTGGAGGGGAGCGGAGATATCGAATGGCGCATCCAGCTCTCCCGTCGCTACGCCCCCGACTACGGGCTGGTGTTGACCTCCCTTGGGGATTTGACGGCTCCGGTCCCCTTCTCGGGCGGCGGCATCCGGATTTATTCGCACCAGACCATCCGCTACATTGCCCGTATCACCAACTTCGCCCTGCTCGATCCTAACGGCCGGGTGATGTGTGCCCTGTACGGGTGGTTTTTTCCAAGGCCCTGACCCATGCCAGTGACTCCTTACTGGATTGACTTTGCCCAACAGCCCCAAGGTGGGGACAACCGCCGCGGCTCGTTCTGGGGTCCGTGGGAGGTGGGGGGCAGTCTGTATGTGGCCTGCGACAACTACACTGGTCCCTTTGCCCCTCCCAACGTCCTGCGTATCTACAAGAGCGTGGACCAGGGAGCCACTTGGGTGGAGCAGGACGTAGCCAACGAGCCTGGAATGGATGCGGATCTCGTCTGCTACATTCGGGACGGGAACACCATCCGTATTGGGAGGTGGAGACCCAATACCCTGGACTTCGCCTTCCGGGACTTCAACCTCGTCACCGGCACCTACGGAGCCGACTACGGCTTGGCGGGGGCGCCAGCCCTCCCCAACCAGGGCCTGAATGGGATGTTGGTACTCTCCAATGGGGCGTTCCGCATCTTCTATGCCCGCACCGTGGGGGCTGTCAGAAGCATCTACTTCGCGGACTACTTGGCCGGCGCCTGGACCGTGGACCAGCTCATTTTCACGGCGGCGACGATCACCTTTTCGCAGCCTGGGCTGGTGTACTCCGCTGGCTTGTCCCACGGGTTCTACTCGAACGAGCCCATCCACGGGGGTCCCCACGACTACTACCACTACTCCATCACCGATGCCGGCGTGGTCACAATCGACGGAGCCCCCTGCTACTCCGACTTCACGGGCAACGGCATTTTTAACGCCATCATTGTGGCTGGAGACCTGAAGGTGTCTCACCGGGCCGAGATCGGGGGATTCTACCACCCCGCCTTGTTGACCGGGACCCCGGCGGCAAACCCGGCTTGGTCCACCGAGACCGTGGACCCGGTGGACGGCACCACGGCCGGAGTGTGGGTGACGGAATTGGCTGGCGAGATCCGGGTCTGGTGGGGACACTCCAACTTTGGTGGAGTCCCGGTCCCTCAAGACCAGTTCTTCTACTCCATCCGTCAACCTCTGGGCTGGAGTGCACCCGTGGTCTATTGGGACCGCCTTGCCACCCCGCCCGTGCCCGACCCCAACCCGCCTGGCTGGCACTGGCTCTATGGCCCCTCCATTGCGGTGTTTTCAGACGGAGTCACCTTTGGGGGATGGTATGGCGTCGTCATCACCGTGGACGCGGATCAGTCCCCCATGACGCCTGTGTATTTGAAGTTTATTCCGCCACCACCACCACCCGCACCCGCCAACATCCCGGCGGCTGGAAGCCGGCGCATGACGGTTCTGGTCCCTAACTACTGGGATGGGTGCCTGAGGGATGAGTTGCAGGCCGCACAGGAGTTCCCCCTGGCAAGCCCCTGTTGCCAGGAGAACCTGTTCTACGACGTTCAGGCGGTGCGGTTGCCTAAGGGGGCCATGCCCTTCCGCAAGGTCGCGGCCATTCCCACCCCGCTACCCGTGGACGGGGATGTCCCGGTGCTTGACTTCGAGGTCCCCCACGGATACGACGGGGTTCTCTCGGCCGTCTTCCATCTCTACAATGGTCCAGGGTTCGCGGAAGGTGGAGGAGACCTGGCTTGGCGCCTCCTGGTCAATCATATCTATGCCAAGCACATGGGCAACATCCTGTTCACCCTGGGGAGTGTCCGCATCCCTTACTCCCTGGATGGCGGCATCAAGGTCCAGAGTGGCCAACGTATCCGGTACATTGTCTCCGCCCCCAACCTGAGTGGAGGCATCCTGCCCGTCAACAGCCAGATCATGTGTGGAGTGGAGGGGGCGTACTACGCCCGAGTCTGATGCCCTACAGCCCACAAGGTCCTTACCGTGCCGTCCCGGCTCCTGATGATGCGCTGTGGCTTCATGCCATGTATCCGTCCGCGAATTACCCCGGTCCATTCTTGAACGGCACCGACCGTTACTTTGTGCTATCCGTGAACACCGGGGAGGGCATTGCTGACCTGATTGTGACCAAGTCCGCCGATTCGGGGGTCACGTGGCAACGGCAAGACGTGGCGGCAATGCCCGGCATTACTCAGAATGGTACGCCATCAACCAGACTGGACCCCAATACCATCCGCATCTGCTACGGTAGTCAAGCTGGCAACATTCCCACCGTCCGAGACTTCGACTTGGCCACGGACACCCTGGGGCCAGTCCTCTACGATTGCGCCGCCTACATCCTTCTCGCCCCCCAACCCCTGGGCTACCACCGTAGCTCCGTAGCCGCGGAGGATCGTGTGTTTGCCCACACCACCTCCCCCATGGGAGAGAACCAGTTGACCTTGTACCGGCACGACGACATCGGCGGGTTCCTGCCTCCCCTGGTGGTGTCGGACAATGTTCTCCTGCCGGCCACCAAGAGGATCGCCCTGGAGGCCATTTTCATGGACCCGGCGGGGACCTCCCACATCCTCTACTCCGAGAGGCCACAAGCCACCGACAAGCCCCGCATCGTCTATTACCGCCAGGTGAATGCCGCCGGCGTCATGAGCGTCCCAGTTGCGGTCTACACCTATCAGTTCCAGTCCTCTCAAACCTTCGGCTTCCCCGACCGGATGGGCACGATGTTGGTCTTCCCCTTCCCTCTGGAGCACGGCACCTCGGAACTGGATCAGTACTGGACCGGAGCGGCCCTAGTGATCGATCCCTACACCTCCACCACTCCCACGGTGTCCCAGATTGGTGTTCCCACCCAACGCCTGAACAGCGAAATGGTGGCCAGTTCCGGCACCATCCACGCTTCCACCCTTGGGGGCCAACTCTACCTCTGGTGGGTGGAGGAGAGTTCCCTGGACGGTCTCACCCCCATCTACCGGGTCATGTACTCCACCTTCGACGGAGGCCCTGTCCCCGCAGGCACGATCTTCCACGATGAGCTGGCCTCGCCCTCGTTCGAAGGCCCCGGCCAGCCTATGCTCTGCCTTTCCCCACCCTATATGGACGTGGCCGATCCCATGCTCCTGGTGGGCATGTCTGGTCTCATCGGGGGCATCCCCGTAGGCCCTATCAGCTTCTTCTGGTTCACGGTTGCCGGTCCCCCCGGAGCCCCGCCCGTCATGCAAAATCAGGGCCACCGGCGCAGCCACGTTCTCGTACCCAACCATTGGGACAAGTGCCTTGCGGACGGGGTGCGCCGGGAACTGGCCATCTCGCCCCACAAGGAGTGCTGCGAGGCTACCTTGTGGCAGGACATCGCCTGGATTCGAGCCCCCAAGGACTACACCCCCTTCCGCAAGGTGGGGGCCATTCCCACCCCGCTGGCCATTTCCGGCGACGTGGAAGTCTTCAACTTCCAGGTTCCCCCAGGCTACGATGGCCTCATTGCTGGCTTGTTCCACCTCTACACCGGCCCTGGCTTCCGCGAGGGGGGAGGCGATATCGAGTGGCGCCTCAGGGTCAACCAGACCTACGCCATTCATCTCGGACAAGTTCTCGTTACTCTCGGCAGCCGGGCTCAGTCCTACCTGCTCGACGGTGGAATTCAGATCCAAAGTGGGCAGCGGATTCGCTACATCGTCTCCGCCCCGAACCTCAGTGGAGGCATCCTGCCTCTTGCCTCTCAGATTGTATGCGGATTGGAGGGTCTTTTCTATGCGCGGGCGTAACCCTGTTCTGGCCCTGGCCATGCTCGTGGCCATGGCAACCGGGCTTTTAGAGTCTAAACTGGCGGCACAACCCTTGACCACTCCCGTCAATGTGATCCCGGATTGTCTGGTGTACTTCGATTTCACGGCGGATGCCTCCAGCGCTCAGTTTGATAATCGGTTCATCGGTTGCAAGACGTGGTATGTGGCCTACACCTCCACCGGCTTCCCGGCGTTGACGCTGACCTTTCAGTCGGCCCCCGATAATAACGGGGCACCAGGGGCTTGGGTGGCCTTCGCCGGGGCCGTTTTGGAGGGGGTCAACCCCAATGTAGCTTTGACCCAGGGTTCCACGATCATGTATGGATACTATCCCTGGCAGCGGATCACCTTGACGGGATCGGTGGCGGGGGCGGGGAGACGGATTAGAGGGACATTCTACGGATACCGCCAGACGCCCGTGGCTACGGTCGTATTCGGGGCCGGGGCTACGGTCATTGCGGACCAGGGCGACCCCAACACCGCCGTGAACCGATGGCCGATGTATTTGTCGGACGGAGCCAACCCGTTGGGGTTGGTAGCTAATCCGTTCTTCACCAGGCTGAGTGATGGAGCGGCGGCTCAAGGTACACAGGCAAATCCGCTGTTTGGGAGACTGAGCGACGGGACAAACCCGGCTGGGACCACAGCCAACCCCATCGCCTCGGGTCAGGAATACTACAACGGTGCCACTGCGGCGTGGACTCCGACTCCGGCCTGCACCGAATCCGCCGCCGTCACCGTGGCGGGGGCCGGCACACTGGAGATTGTAGGCTTGGTTGCAGGGGACAGTATCCGGGTCTGCCACTTCTCAGTCGGATACTCAGGGGCTACCAACGCCACCCTGGTGTATGGTACTGGGGCCAATTGCGGCGTGGGCACCACGGGACTGACCGGGGCCTACACCAACATTCTTGGGTTGGCTCTGGATTTCGAGGGACGTTCCCTGGTCACAGTGCCCGTGGCCAACGCCCTGTGCCTGACCACCTCGGCCGCTGTCACGGGTGGCGGCTTCATCACGTATTCGAGGTACTGAGGCTACCATGAGAAAACTTATCAAAGCGGTAGTGGCTTCGGCTTTACTCGTGGCCGTGCTCTGGGCCTCAGGCGTGGCTCCGGCCGCCTACAACCTGATTCTGGACGAGGCGGGAGCCCTAGTCAGACGGAGCACATTGAACTTTGTTGGGCTTGGCGTAACTTGCGTGGATGATGCTGGAAACGCCAGAACCAACTGCACCATCCCGGGAGGCGGGGTCACTTACATCAGTTCCGCCGGGGGTCCTGCCTACCGGGAGGACTTCATTGCCGCCAACACCATCACGGTCACCGACGCCCAGCATGGGTTTCACTCCTCCAACCTGCAAGTAGCCTGTTACGACAATGCGGCTCCAGCGGCCTTGTTTGAGCCAGTGTCGGTCACTATCGATGGAACGACTTTTCAAGTGGTAGTCACGTTCTCAGCGCCCACCACTGGATACTGCACCATCCAAGGCGGGGGCGCGGTTGCTTGCACCGCCTACAATATCGTCTACACGAATGCTGCATTTCAAGCCGCCTCCACGGATGCCGAGATCGGTCTGTTTACACTGGCCCAGCTTGGCAAGGTCACGGGGGTGACCATTAAGCACGCCACCCAATTCTCCGATGGTGGCGGAGCCATGACGGATGTGAGCGTGTCCGTGGGAAATGCCGTAGCTCCCTACACCCAATATGCGGCGGCTTCCTCGATTGGGGAGGTTACCCCTGTAGCAGATACTACTTTTTACGACACTGCGGGATTCAGGAGCACAACAATGGCGGCGGCTGGTGGAACGGTGTCTGCTCATTTCATCGCCACGGGACGCAACTTTGGGGACGGAGCCGGAAACACCTTCCTGACCGGCGGGGCCGTCATGATCTGGGTCTGCACTACACGGATCAATTAATATGCCGCAAGCGTGGAACAATTCGTTGCCCTTTCAGGCGTACCCAACGCAATGGGAAGACCTGCGGGTGCCCGTCAACGCTCTGGCTCCTGGGGCCACGCCGGCAGACCCCATTATCTACGGCCCGGGCGGAAATGTCCGTATCCGCGGGTTTGACGGAAACGTGACCGTGGAATCCATGGACTTTACGGCTCAACTCCCGCACTCCTACGTGCAGGGGACGGATCTCTCGGCCCATGTGCACTGGTGCCCCACGACCAACAACGCTGGCAACGTGATTTGGCGACTGGACTATTACTGGGTCAATATCGATGGTCTCATCCCCGTGCTGGGGCAGATAGATACGGGGGCCGTCGCAGCGGGAGGAACAGCCTGGAAACACCTTCTGTCCGAAATCCATCCTCACATTTCGGGGGTGGGGAAGACCATCTCCTCCATGCTTATGTGCCGGATCTGGCGTGACCCTAGTGGTTCCGACACCTACCCGGACGATGCAGGTTTGCTGGAAGTGGACTTTCACTTCCAGGTGGACTCCTGCGGGAGCCGTCAGGAGCTGGTGAAATGAAATCGCCCGTGGTGGCTCTTATCTCGGCCCTGGTGGGTATTCTGGCCACGATCCTCCCCGCCGCAATGTGGGTGGGGCGGTTGCAGGAACGGGTAAACCATCTGGAAACCCAAGTGCAGTCCTGCGCCGACAAGGATGTGCAGGCGGCTCACGATTCGTGGATTCGAGGATGGAGTGAAGAGTTAAACTACAGGCTGAGACGGTTGGAGGAAAAGCGATGAGAACGAAATTGACAGCGTTTGGGTTGATTGTGGCTGGCTTGTTGCTCATCCTATCCGCAGTGGTGCCGGCACATGGTCAAACAGTGAACATGGGGCGGGAATTTGTGGGTGTTCTGGACGCCAGCGGAGCGACCCAGACGGCTCCGGTAAGAATTGGCGCCGCCGATCCCGGAACTTGCGATAACGCCGTCAGGGAATTGTTCTACAACACCTCCAGCAACCAGTTGAAGGTCTGCAACGCCCTGAACACTTGGACGGGAGCTGGCGGGACGGTTCTTTCCTACGTCAACTACAAGGCCGCCGTTTGTCAGGATGCGACCGCTACGGCTGGATTCAGCATGGCCGCGGCCAATGCGGCCACACCGGCCTGCGTGACGGGTGCCAACACCAACTACGGGGTAGCCCAGTTCACGGAAGCAGCCACGGAGGATGTACAGGACCGCTTCTTTCTTCCTCCAACCTGGACCGGCACGGTGGATCTGACTATCAAGTGGAGGTCCACGGCCGTAGCTGGAAATGTGGTCTGGCAAGTGCAGACGATCTGCGTAGAGGATGGGGAGACGGGGGACCCGGCCTTCAATGCCGCTTCCACGGTTACTGACGCGACCAAGGGTGTGGCCAACCAGTGGAATGACGCCACTATAACCGGCGTCACCATCACGGGTTGTGCCGCGGGAGAAGAGTTGTTGTTCCGCTTCTTCCGCGACCCGACCCATGCCAGTGACACTCTGGGGGCGACGGCGGAGATGATTTCCCTGCTCTGGACCATCAGGAGGACTCTGTAATGAGATCCCTGCGGCTTCTTCTCCTCGGTGTTTGCTTGGCCCCGTTGTCGTGGGGGGTCACCCTGTTTAACTGTGCCACGGGCAACTTCACGGCGGCGGCAACGTGGTGTTTGGTCGATGCCACTTCATACATTGATAGCCAGGCCGGAACGGTCGTCATCGGTGCCTCCAACGTGGATAGTCCCACGTTTGTGCCGGGGGCTATCACGGTGGATGGGGTGGCGGTCAAGGTCTCTGCCCGCAACGCCGCGCCAGGCGCCAACACCTTCACGGTCACTCTACGAAACAGCACAACCGGAGTGGACGTGGACAGTGTCACTATCAACGTGTCGGACATTGAGGCGAACATAATTCAGGGATGGTACTTCTTTGATTTTGGAGCTTCCTACCTCCTGACCGCTGGAGAAAATTACATTGTTCGCTGCGTAGCCAGCGCTGCCGGCATGGTGACTCTCTATCGCAGCACCACTGGTACCAATAATATGTCCCGAATGCTGCGAACCACAACGACGCAGGCACCCGCCGCCAATGACCAGTTGCATATCGGAGGGGAATGGACCTCCGCTGGCACGAAGACTGATATCACCGTCACGATGGACAACAACAACGCCACTTCCTTTGGGCCTACCGTGAGCGGGGGTCCGCCACAGGGGATGACGGTGGGGAAAGGCGGGACACTGGATTGGGTCACGGCGGCGGATACCCAACTGGTCCTCAAGGGAGACTTGGCCATCTATTCTGCTGGCATTGTGAACATCGGGACCGCCGGCACGCCCATTGATGTGGCGGCTACAGCCGACTTCCAACTTGCGGCCGTGGCCAACGTGGATAGTGCTATTGAGGTCTCGGGAACCTTCAACGCCTACGGGGATGTGAGGGGCACCGTGAGCACCCTGCTAACGGCGGATCTGGCTTCAGGAACGGCCGTGGTTACCGTGGGTTCCACCACGGATTGGGAGGCGGGGGACGAGTTGGCTTTTGCCTCTACCACTCGCACCTATAGCCAAGCGGAGAAAAATACCATCCTGACCGTGGACTCCCCTACCCAAGTCACGATGACGGCCAATCTGGCCAACTCCCATTCGGGCACGGCTCCAACCCAGGGGGAAGTCATCAATCTGACCCGCAACCTGAAAATCCATGGTGTGGACACGACCCACCAGGGGTATGTATACGTGGAAGCAAACGCCACAGTGAACGTGCATTACATAGAGTCCTACTATATGGGCTCCGGCAACTCTGTTCAGACCGGCTGGTGGGTCACCACCACGAGCGGGGGCTCTTGCACCATCGCCCACTCCTCCTTTCATGACTACGGCAGTAGCGGGGCGGGGCCGAACGTACAAGGGCTGTCCACTACCAATTTCACTTTCGATCACAACGTCTTTTACGAACTGGGCGGGGATGCCATCCACACGGACTGGCAGAACGTGAGCATGTTCTCGGTGACCAATAATGTGGCTATCCTGACCCGGGGGACTGCTAGTTTCAGGCTGGAAAACGTGACGGGAACCATTACGGGGAACACCGCCACCTCCAGCGACGACAAAGGTATCCTGCTCGAAATAGCAAGTGTGCAGACAATTGGCACATTCTCCGGCAACACGGCCCATAGCAACAACGGGCGGGGCTTTGAAGTGGACAACAACGTCTCGGGGTCCATGTCCACTCTCTCCGCTTGGCGCAACGGAGCGGGAGGAATAACCTTTTTCGGTATTAGTCCAAACCCGCTTACGATCACAGACGTGGCCACATTTGGGAATGCCAACCAGAATTTTTATTTCACTAATAACTCTGGGGTCATGGATTTGACCCTGGTAAACTGGACTGCCAGCGGGGACTCCACATTTTCCACACCCATCGGTATAGACTTTGTTGACAAACCAGTCTATTTCAGTGTGCGCTTGATCGACTCCAGCTTGGGTGTAGCGGCGGGGATCTACACAGCCCACACCACTGCCGATATCAATATCAACGCAGCCGGGGACGTGCAGATACGGATGTTTTCCTGGGACACTACTTTTGCCTCCGCTACGACGGTGGCCAACCAAGCCACCCTCACAAATTGGACGCAGAATCTGCCCTCCGGTGTCTGGATGATGAACGCGGATGGCTCTGGAAGCCACCGCCGCTATCTGATCCAGGGAACCGCTAGGACCAACACGGTGACTTTCCGTACAGCCACCCCTTCCGAGGAGCTGATTCCCAACAACGCCAGCATCAAGCTCCAGAGCGGCCCCAAGCAAGCCGCCGTAGCCTCGGGAAACACCGTCACCTGGAGTGTCTGGGTCTACAAATCCGTTGGGTACGCCGGAGCCCAACCGCGGCTGATGCTTCGCGCAAACCCGGCCATTGGGATCAACTCGGATACGCTGCTCGATACTATGGCGGGTGGCTCCGGAGCTTGGGAGGAGTTGACGGGGGTGACGGCGGCGGCGGCGGCCGATGGGGTCTTTGAGGCTTTCGTGGACTGTGACACCTCGGGCAGCATCTATGTGGACGATTGGAGTGCCGGCGGAGTCCTGATCTCCGAGAACCGTGCTTGGTGGGATGGCAACCCCATGATTGTGGCGGGCGGGGAGCCTATTGGAGGAGACGCCTACTGGTGGACTGGATTACCGGCCGTGGGATTCCCTCCATCCGGCCCAGTGCCTGGCGGAGCCGTTCCCATCATCAACAACCCGATTTTGATTTCGAGAAGACAAGGAGTAACCCAGTGAGAATTCTTTTTTTGTCCCTGTTTTTGGCCTGCTCGACCCCGTTGCTGCCCCAAACGGCAGTGCCGGAGTCCCCATCAACAGGTCTGTCCGAGTCTGATAAGCTCCAATTGAGAGAGGCCCAACTCTCCCTCTCACAGGCCCACATCGCCTATTTGCAGGCTCAGACGGAAGCCCAGCGTCAACAGGACGCTCTGACCAAACTGATTGAGACTTTCAAGGTTAAGTATTCCTGCCTCTCCTGCCAACTGTCGCCTGATCTGAAGTGGATCAAACCGGAGGCCACCAAGGCCGCGCCGGCAGAACTGAAAAAGGAAGGTGCAAAGCAATGAGAATCGCAACACGATGTTTCCTGATTGCTCTGCTGGCTCTCGGGAGCCTCGGGGCTCAGGTCTTTCAAGTCGATCAAATCAACTGGCAGGGCAGGGTAGTGAGCATGGCCTCGGGTCCTACAGCCCAGGCCACGGGGGCTCTTGGTTCCTCGGATCTCTACTACTGGGTTACGGCCAGATATCCGGCTGGAGTGGCCATGCCAGCAGGCCCAGCCAGGGCCACCAATACCCGCGGGATCGCGGGATTGGCCCCGGGAAGCGCCGTCAGAATCTCCTGGCAGGCGGCAGCAGGCGCCACGGGCTATGACGTGATTCGTCTGGCCACTCCGCAATTCCCGGCCAATGGGACTTGCGTGAATTGCGTGGTGGCCAGCAATATCGCCCCCACAACATTTCTGGACGCGGGAGGCGGTGTCGTTAACTGGCCCACGGCGGGCACGGTAGCGGCCAGGGCCAACAATATCACGGCTCAGGTCAACAACCGTGACCAGCTTGGCCCCATGCTCAACTTCAGCGGTCCCACTACAGGCCCCTGGGGAATCGGGGGCTTGGGAAAGATTCAGGCGGGGACCTCGACTTCGTATTTCACCGGGTTCACAACCGGAGACAACATCTGGCAAATCTATGCCAGGGACTCCGTGGCTACCGGTTACACGGATGGCATCTCGGTGGACCTGAGAGCATCCGGGGGCAATGGAACCGGCGGCATCCGGCCTCTACAGATTCTGGGGAGAGCGGAGCCCGGGGCCAACCTCGGGGAACTCTATGGAGGGAGCTTTTACGCTACCCAGGACAACGGGAGCATCGTGCGCCCAAACCTGTACGGCATCACCTCCTGGATTCAGATCAACGAGGCTAACGCTGCGGATGCCCCCAATGGCTATGTGGCTTCCGTCCTCGGGATCTATCAGACTCCGGGGGTCAACCCAACCACCGCCTTTACGACACCAGGCGGGAAGGCGGCTATCCTCGGCGTCGTTAAGGATGGGAGTGCAAATAACCTACCCGACGCCGTAGTGCTGGCCATGCTGGAGGGGGACGCCGCCCCAACCGCCCAAGTCCCGGCCGCCTTCAAAGCGGTCACTGTGAGGTCCACGCCCACCGGTCAATTCACCTACGGTATTGACTTCGCCAACCAAGCTGGCCCAGCCCAGCCTACGATTGCTGCGGCGGGCGCCGAGATGCGGGGCGGCTACCTGAGCATTCTACAGAACGAGGTGGCTCTGAAATGGAGGTCGGATTCCGAACTTGAGGTTTCCGGCCCAGCCCTGGCGGCTCTGGATTGGAGCGCCCGGGCCGGATCAGTCCAAGGTGTCGGTGCTAGAATCTCCTCCACCATGGCCGTAACCACGGGCCTGAAGGGCGGGGATTTCCGTGCTACGTCCATCGGGGGAGCGGCTGGCACGATCATTGGAGCCCAGTTGATTTCCACCACGGGGGCTGGCACAGTCACCCTGGACGAAGCCTACGGTGTGAATGCTATCGCCAATCACAACACGGGCACGACTACCAACGTCTACGGTTCCGTGGGTCTCCTAAACGTGGGGGCAGGAGCCTTGCTGGGGCCTACGGGCTTCGGCATCGGTGCCCTCGGCGTCTATGATGACAGCCAGGGCGTGAATATTGCCACCAATTATACAGCGGCCGTCCTGGGCTCCATCGCGGATCGCAACACAGCCGGGCCAGACGGTGCCGTTGTGGCCCTCCTGCAAGGGGACAGTATCCGTCTCGCCGCCAACAATCCGGTAGCCGCCTTCAAGGTCATCGACCGGACGACAACCGCCGGCGTCGGTTTTCAGTATGGCTTGGACCTCTACTTCCTAAACGGGGCCGAGACCAACGTGTTTGAACTGGCCGACATCCGGCTCAGTGCCCAAACAGAGATTCTGAGTGGAGCGGGGGTGCCAGCCGGCGCCCTCTGCCATGCGGGCAACTTGGGCTCCATTTACATCAGCCACGCCGGCGGCGCCGGAACCTCTCTCTATGTGTGTGAGGTGGCTGGAGCTTGGGCGGGCAAGTAGACCAGTAGTTCTATGGGAGTGTTGTGGAGTTTGTAGACCAATGGGGGAATGACATGAGATTGGGGGCATTGGTGTCAGTTGCAATTCTGGTACTGGTAACTCTAGTCGATGCGTTCCCCCAGGTTCAGGCGGACAGGGCCTCCGGGTCCAATGTCTCGGACCACATGGGGTTCAACCGGGAGCTGGCGGACCATGCCGCCAAACTGGATACCCTCCGCACTCAACAGGCCAGTTTGGAGGACATGCCAGTGCGAATGGCGCGGATTGAGGAGCGCCTGGCCATTATGTCGTCCATGATTTACTCCCTGCTGGTAGGAGTATTCGGGCTGCTGGCCAAGGAGGTCTGGGGTGCAGTCCAGATGCTCCGTTCCAGGTTGGGCTCCGCGGGGGCAGGAAAATCAGGCTAGAACTTGAAAGGAGACCTTGTGGAACAGTTATTGCAGACGCAAGTAGGGGTTGGCTTTCTGGTCGTTTGGGTCATCCAGAAACTCAAGGCTGCCGGTTGGCTCCCCTTCATCAACGATACGACGGACGGGCTGAATCGTTTTCTATCCGCCTTGTCCGCAGCCGCCGTCACGGCCGGAATCACCATCCACTATGACCCGACCGGGGGCGTACTGACGATGGCAGGACTGACTCTAGCCAACGGGATGTCATTCCTCCTGACCCTATTGTCTCAGGGCGCCATTCAGGAAGCCTTCTACAAGACCGTCTTCAAGAAGCCAGCGTAGGGCTGAAAGAAGAAAGGCGGAACCGTGGCCGGCATCAGTGTGGTGAACGAGAAGGAGTTGGGCAAGGCCATCTCGGACAATCTTGCCCCGCGCTTGGTAGAGGCTCAGAACCGGCTGGAGTCCTGGGCCGGGTCCCTTCTTTACGCTCTCCTGAGCGGCAATGAGTTTCATTTGACGGTATCGCTTGGGGGTCAGACGGTCGAAGTCACAATCTCGGCCACCCCCAAGCCCTGATCTCCGAAGAGGCCCGCGTCTTCGGGGTTCGCCAGGGGGCAGCTCCACCAGGGGGTTGCCCCCACCATTTGTCCGTTGGGGGTAAACTGGAATGAAGCTATCAGACCATTTTGACTCTAAAGAGTTCCGTTGCCATTGCGGAGCTTGTGGCGAGCCGGTTGTGGATCTGAAGCTGGTGGAGAATTTAGAGAAGCTGAGAGGGTTGCTGAATGCCAACTCCAAGCAAGGTGAACCGGAGCACCAGCTCATCGTTACCAGCGGGTGCCGGTGTGCCTTTTGGAACAGGAAAGAGGGCGGGCAACCGGGGAGCCAACATCTCTACAACCCGCACACGGGCAAACCCGGCCGGGCGGCGGATGTCTACTCCCCCACGCGACCAGTTGGGGAGGTTTACCAAGCGGCCCTCACCCTTACCGGAGCCGGAGGCTTCCGCGGCATCGGGCTGGCGCCGCCCGTGGTGGCGGATATGGAGAAGGGCAGGAAAGGGCGCCCTGGTTACGTGCATTTGGATGTCCGCCTTGCTGACATCCTCGCCCGGTGGGGGTATGACGACGGCGGGGCCATTGTGGCCATCGCCGCAGTTCTCCCTAGAATTGGATTGGAGGCGTGAGATGCCCGGCACCACACAGGAACTGATTCGGGAAGCAGCTATCAGGTACGGGGTGGACCCGGCCCTGGCCCTAGCCGTGGCGCAGCAGGAGAGCGGGTTCGACCAGTCGGCCCGGGGGAATGCCGGCGAGGTGGGGGTGTTTCAGTTGATGCCGGGGACGGCGGCTGATCTTGGGGTGAACCCCTACGACCTTGCTCAGAACATCGATGGTGGGGTGCGGTACCTGGCCCGTCAGTTGGCTACCTTCGGCGATACGCAGACGGCCCTGGCGGCCTACAACGCGGGTCCAGGGAATGTCAGCCGCGGAACTATCCCAGAAAGGGCCTGGGACTACGCCATGAGCGTCCTGTCCAAACTGGGGACCTACGCCGGCATGAAGGAACAGCCTGGGAATGGGGAAGTTGCGGGGGCTGGAGAGGGGTATAGCTTGGCCTCTATGGCCCCCTCGTTTGAAACTTCAGGCTGGCTGATTCTGGCCGGGATTGGTTCCGCCGCACTGCTGGTTTTGCTCCGGCGGGACTGACCCGCAACACAGTCTGGTATTGACAGACGAAGAAGAATCCTGTTACGCTGTAGTCACACCGGGCGCTTTGCAGCGGCTCGATTCTCCAGGGGCGGAACCCGCAATGGCAGCGACCCGCCCCCTCTTTTTCCCCCGCCTCTTCCCAAAAAACACACTTCGCCATCTGTTGACAACTGGTAACACCTGTGGTACAGTGTCCGTATGAAACAAGCCGCAAAGCAGGAAACCTATCATTCCCCTGAACATCCGTTCGAGGGTGGGAAGTGCTACTTCATCCGCACCGTGACCTACCATCTTGTTGGCCGGGTCAAACACGTGCTCAAGAACTTTTTGGTTCTGGAGGACGCTTCCTGGGTCGCCGACTCGGGCAGGTTTATGCAGGCTATCAAACAGGGAACTTTGAGCGAGGTGGAGCCGGTGGGCGTGGCTTATGTGAGTCTGGGGGCCATCACCGATGCGTTCCCCTGGGCTCATGAGTTGCCGCGGAACCAGAAATGATGCCAACAGTGTTTGGGTCCCGGCTGCGAGTCCGCCCGCGGTTCTGGTCGGGGTCGGGGTCGCAGTCGCGGTCGTGGTCGCGGTCCTGGTCGCGTTTATGGCTGCGGTCGGGGTCGTGGTCGGGGTCGCGGTCGGGGCCGTTGTGAGGGCTTAACATGACAGCGGTATTTATGGGATCGCGGTGGTGGTCTTGCGATGGTCCATGGCTGCCTTTATGGCTGCGGAAAATGTCCTGGTCGCGGTCACGCTTATGGATTAGGGCATCGTCCTGGTCGTGTTCCGGGTTATCGCGGCAGACTTCCACACGGTCACGATGAGGTCTCGAAGATGGGAATAGCGATGATGGGGTCGTGGTCGCAGTCGTGGTCGCGGTCGTGGTCGCGGTCGTGGTCGTGGTCGCAGTCGCGGTCGTGGTCGCGGTCGTGGTCGGGGTCGCGGTCGTGGTCGGGGTCGGGGTCGCGGTCGGGGTCGCGGTAAAAAAGATGTTTCATAAACCCCCCTCCCTCCATATCCCCAAAAACTCCTTGTAACGGGGATTAACCAGTGGTACACTAAACCCGTTACGAAAGTGGTTCAATGAGAACACGCTGCTTATGGCTAACCACAAGTTAAAAATGGGGGAGGTGGGCACCTTTCTAAGCCTGACGGATGCCTACAGAAAACTCCTGGTATCACCGTCCAGCCACCTTCATCTGCCGGCCTTTGTGGTGAAGGCGTGGTTCCCTAAGGACCGTCTTCTGTTTGACACGGTATGCAGCCAAGCGCAGGCAGGGAAGACAATCCGCGGCTTTCTCAAAGGCCATGAGAATTTCATCTTGTCCGTCAGCGTGATACGTACCAAGCGCGATGCCATAAGGATGGTGGGATGCGGAGCTGCCAAGGAAAAGTGAAATGAGCATGGGCATTGTAGGCGCAATTGACCCTGGGGGAGAGGGGGATCTCTCCATACACTACGCCGTGGCGGCCACCTACTCCCCGCAGACGGCGTGGCCCAACAAGATCAAGGCCAACTGCAAACGGTGTGGCCTCGACCTGGACAAGGGCGAGGGAACGAAGGTGTTCATATCGAGCTTGGCGGGGGCGTCCAGTACCGCCTACTTCTGCGCCGGCTGCGTGGCGTGGGTGCAAGGGCATACATTGAAAGTGGTGGAGCGGCAGAAGAAGGACGCCGCCGAGGATTGGCACTACGGTAGCTCCGTGAGCAAGACACCAGGACAGGAGAACAAGTGAAGCACGCCAGGAAGGACTATGACCGTATTCAGGACCCGGCGGGGCTGATCCGTGAAGACGAGCCGGTGTTTCTGCTCAGGGCAAGAGACTTGCTTGCCCCTATCACGGTGATGGCTTGGGTAAAGGAGGGAATGCGAATCGGTGTTGACCCGGTTACCCTGAGACTCGCCACGGACCAAGCCGCTAGGATGCTCCAGTGGCAGAAGATGAATGGGCGCCAACTACCCGGCGTGGCAGCAAACACCTGCCCCGACTGCGGGCGTAGTTTCCGCGAGGGAGAAGAGTTGCGGTTGCACAGGGCCGAGCCCTGTGAGTGGTAGATGAGAAGGAGAAAGCGAACCATGCAACGTAGCACCCGCCTGTTGCCCCTGCTGGCTCTGCTGATGGTCTCGATGCCCTTGCCAGCCCAAACCCCACCCGGGTTCATCACTGCCACCTTGACGTGGCAGTCCTCGCGCCTTTCTGGCCTCCAGTTGTATGCCGTCAATACCTGCAACTCCGGCCCCGTGACCGCGACCGTCCAGTCCTATCGTGACGTGTGGCCGCGGGCAGCCGAGCAAGGACTCTACCTCCAGGCCCCGGTTGCCATCAAAGAAGCCGAGGCCAGCGTGCAGGGAACGTCTAAGAAGGCTTGGGCCACCTACCTCATTGGCGCCGGGTGTGCGGTTGTGGCCAGCGTCACCAATTCCGAGGTGGTGGCCTTGAATAAAGACAAGACTGTGGGTAAGGTGATCGCCTACGGCTCCTCCGCCTGCTCTATTGGGTTGCCCATCTGGGCCTCGACCATGTCCAAGACACCCGGGGGGGACAAGGCCGTCCCCTACGACCAGCTCCTCCCGGCGGTGTTTATCCTGGGATCGGGGGACTGCAAACAGTCCCTGGCGTATGCCGTCGCCGCAGGCACCAAATGATACTAAAACGAGACTACGCCCTCTACGAGCCAAGCCAGCCGGAATATGGGATGCGGCACAGCCCCCTGGCCGGGTCTCGCCCAATCTCCCAACGCCCCGTGCCCCGGACGGATGATGACGACCCTGACCGCGTTGTCGTTGTGGAGCGTATTCTGGCCAAGAGAGAGGCACAAGAGCGGTGAGGCTCCGCCCTCTAGTTCTCGCCGCCTCCCTCGGCCTTGCCTCCGGTTGGCTGGCGGGACAGTCCCCTCACGGACCTTGGGTTGGGTTGCGGATCTGGATTCTGGACCGGCTCTCCAACACCCCTCATCTGCTCAAGCTGGAAGAGAAGGACTGGCAGTGGAAGGCGGACTCGGCCGGAACCTCGGACGGGGTCCTGGCCATCAACTGGGATAATTGCCCAGTTCAGACTCCAGGAACAAACCCCGCTGAAGGCATCCCAATTGAGCGGCTACAGGGTGGAGCGGGGCCAGCCCTTGTGGCCGTAGATGCTTCAGGCAAGGGGACACTGGTGCGACCGGGGCCGTTTGTGGGGATCGAGGATGGCTCCCTGAATGTCACGGTAACCCTACGTTTATCGCGTCAATATGGAGTGGTTCTGACACGATCTGCGGAAGGAGACTACCCCCTGCGGCCAGAACTTCGCGGGTTGGTTGTGGTCTACAGGAATGGGTTGAGGCAAGTCCCGGAGGCCAACTACCGTATTGAGAACGGAGCGGTGGCACCTATCGGCGAATGGGCCGTTGACGATGTGGTCATGATTGATGGAGAGGAACCGTGACCGGGTACCTTGGTATTCTGGTCTTGCACAACATCTGTCTTTTTCTACTACTCGCGGCGGCTTGGGCCATCGCGCACAAGGAGCATCACATGGCAGTGGATGTTGCAGCCGTACAAGCCAAATTGACGGAGTTGGGAGACCAACTCACAACCCTGGGCGAGACTGTTGAAGGAATCTCCCAGGACTACACTACAATGAGAGCCAGGGTGGAGGCCCTGGAAGCCGCCTTGGCTGCGTCCGATCCGGTGGCCGCACAGGCGGCCGTGGACCAGATCAAAGGCCAATTGGATATCCTAAGCACTCGGTTGCGGGATTCTGGTATGGCCCTGAAGGCTCTGGACGACTCCGAGCCCGCACCCCCGTCTCCTCAAGTCTGAGATCGGAGGACTGGCGGGTAACAGTTTTGATTCTAAACAGTCGGTAGGACCGCCGTGATGCGGCGGATTTTTCGTGAGGAGAGAGAAACAATGCCCATCGCATATACCACCGCCCTTCGCTTGGAGGGTGTGGAGGAGTACGCAAGCCCGGCGGACCTTTTGGCGGCCACGGGGGAGATTGCTAAACCGTTTGATCCGAATTTCCGGGTTGGTCCGAAGACCTGGCGTAGGTTAGCGGACGGGGACTCGCCGGAGGAGATGCTGGTCTACCGGGCCTTCAAGGGATTTGATGCCAACCTGAGGCCCATCTTAAAGAACTTCTTCCTGACACCGAAGGAAGCGGCCACCCTGAACATCCCGCCCTCGGGGCCGAACACCACCAACACGCCTGGGGCGGACAAACCGTATTGCCCGCTGCCGTTGCGGGAACTGAAGGACGACGAGGTTCTGAGGCCCAACGTCAACCCCATAGGGTTGCCAATGGTCTGGACTGCGGCCGAGCTGGCGGTGCAGGATACCGCCTTCACCACGGCTCACGTGGCCATGCTGCAACGCATCGATGCCGGCGTGGTCGAATTGGTGGCGGCGATCAAGAGGCTGGCGGCGAAGTTCGGGCTTTAACCATCGGCCATGTCATTCCCCAACGTACAAACGGGGTCGGACGGGGGCGCCGCCTTGCTGGTCAAGGTGGCGTCCTCGGGCTGTATCAGGACCCGAGCCGACGCGGAAGCCTTCCGAGACCATATGCTCCGCGGGGGCTACGAGAAAGACTATCTGACCCTCTACCGGGCCGTGCTGGCCCTCTTGGGGGATATGAGTGCCCTGAACCTCCCTGAACCGGATTTTTCGGTGGCAAAGAAGGCTTACGAGGGCATGAAGAAGTGGTATATCGGGGCTTCCGAGTGCCGATGCATCAGAACGGCCTCGGGCGCCGTGGGCGTCCCGCTGGAGACGTGTCCCGTGCATGGCAAGATGCCGGGGGCCAGGCCGGGGTTCAGAAACTTTGGAGGTCTGCTTAGATGAGCCAGCCAGCATCCTTTGACAAGCCGCGGGGTGGGGAGACGGTCCTTTCTTGCAAGCACACAACCCGTAAAGTAACTCCTCTCTACGTCGGAGACAAGCACGGGATTGGAGTGCACATCAGAACCACCGATGCCAGATGTTTCTGGGTCCGATGGGTCTGCCTGTGCCGTTGGTGCGACGTTTGGCGGCGACTACGGCGGCATGGGGCGGTGCAGGCGGCAACCCACCGTGCGACATGGAGGGACCAGTGAACAACAAGGCGCTGTTTATGGAGCACACCTCCGTACCGGCCTTCCGCTCTATCGCGGATATCCAGCACATGCTGACTCAGGCCGGGGCCGCTTCCATCAGCCAGACCATGCGGGACAAGCACGTTCACGGCATTACCTTCGTGCTGCCGGCTGGAAACCAAGACCTGAACTTTGAACTGCCAGCTAGGGTAGACCCGGTCTTCAACACCCTCTTGCTGCAACGCCGCCGGACCCCTAGCAATGGGGACCGGGAGGAGATCCGCAAGAAGGCCGAGAACATTGCATGGCGCCAGCTTTCCAAGTGGCTGGAGGCCCAGATTGCCATCGTGGGTTTGGGGATGGTGCAGGCCCAGGAAGTCTTCATGCCATACTGTTTGGGGCTTGACGGACGGACAATGTTCGAGCACTGGCAGGGGCGGTTGCTGGAGGTCCCTAAGGAGTAGGAGCAAACACGTATGCGAGTGGCCACGGTGAGACAGAGACGGGAGTTTCAGAAAGCAACCACGCTTCCAGCAGAGGGGAATGGCCTGGCGCAGTTGGGCAAGATGTTGCTTGAGCGGGCCGAGTTAAAATATACGCAGTGTAACGCCATCCTCGATCAAATAGGAATCAGTCTGCGGGTCAGTGCTACCAAGCGGAAGAAGAGAGAACAGTAATGCCAGCCTCCCTTTGCTCCGACAGCTTCAGCCACGAGCCGGAGTCCCACACCGTCACAGCCGCTCAAGCTGCCTTCCTCAAGATCAAGGTGCTTGAGGAGGGAGTTTCTTCGGGATTGGACGAGCATTGGATCGAGTCCTGGCTGTTCGAGGAGTTCCAGATCAATGTGAACAACGTGGAGGAACTGACCACAGACCAGTTCCGCCTAGTGGTGGAGGAGATGGGATGGGACGAGTAAAGACCGCAGACCGTAAGGCAAAGCCGTCCCCTCACAAGAGGAAGCCTAAAGCGAAGTGTGGCGGCAAGACACACAATTACCCAACCTTTGGCAGTGCTTTTGTCGGAGGTCTGATAGGCCACCTTGGGGACATGGCAGTAACGGCGGCTCTCTTCGGGGCCACCAATACCGAGAAAATACTGGTTGCGGCACTGCTCCCCGGACTACTGGAGCTATTGCGAAACAGGAAGAACTTAACCCCAGACGACCATTGGGTACACTTCCAACCTCACTGCCCGCAAATATGTGGTGTGCCCTGTCCTCCAGACTGCCGCCATCATGGGGAGGCGAGGTTTGATGGTTGCCACGTCTGCGACTGTCTACACGGAGGAGGAGAGTGAAGATGAATTATCAACTTCGCCCGATGCAAGTCAGGGCCATACAACTTCCTGAGACGGCCGCTACGGTCGTGGTGGGTGGGCTCGACGTGCCACCCGGCAACTGGTTAGTGGTTTGCGAGGGAGAGGTGCTGACATTCTCGGATGAGGAGTTCCAGAAGAGATTCGAGCCGATCCCCCAGGGTATGCCTCCCAACCCGGCGAGGGAGAAGCGTGTGTACCACCGCGCATCCGCGCAGCCAAGCCGCACTGACGCCAAACCGGCCACTACGGGGTCTTCAACCCCCGTGCGACCAGGAACCATAAGCGAGGTATTGAAGACTGCCCTGCAAAAGCAGCCTATGACCCTGGACCAATGCCTGAATCTGGCGCGGCAATCACACCCGGAGACCAGCCAGCAATCCGTTTACGCTGTTCTCTACCAGGGCAAGGTGAAACACGGTTGGATCTTCGATGACGACCATGGTGTCTGGAGGTTTCCGCTCACGGCAACAGCCAAGGGTGCTGCGGGGCATTGATGAAGGGGATGAAGCACATCGGCAGGGGTCCGCGTTTTCTTAGGAATCCCCTGCATAAAGGTTTAACCACCACGCACCTGCTACGCGAGGGCTATGGTAAACAACCAGCCCTTTGTGGATTCAAACATCCCCTCGTCAGTGGAGGGCCGGCAACCTGTGACTGCCGCCGCTGTCTCACCACCAAGGCCGGTAGAGAGTGGATCAGGGAAAGCCTCAACCCTACAGGGAGGCGGCTTACACGCGAAAACCTGAAGCGCCTCGGATTGCCCTGGCCAACATGATCTACGCCATCTGCGTTCGCGCCTCGACCGGCTCTATCCATCTTCGTAGAGCTATATGAATGGTAAGCGCCACATTCTCTCTCCCCATGGTGACCACACCTGTTGTTGTATTTATCATTCCCGCCACTTAGATCTTAGCGGTACGTTAGCAACTGCAACCTGTATTCGCTGCCTGATCTCACCAGATGCGGAAGAGTTGGCGCAAAGGGAACAAGCCCGCATCTTAGGGAGTATTTGATAAAGAGGCTCTGTGAGCTGAAACGGGAGCG
>Ga0172380_10000831_pt1 | contig 56259 bp, 74 predicted proteins | sample Leawe162metaG_FD_119747 | JGI IMG/M metagenome (GOLD analysis project Ga0172380, IMG submission 119747) | Leachate microbial communities from a municipal landfill in Southern Ontario, Canada - Leachate well 162 metaG | ecosystem: Engineered > Solid waste > Landfill > Unclassified | place... | reverse complement strand
CTTAATGACTATATTGATGAACATCAAATAGAGAATATAGATTCATTACGTCTTATTATCTGCGAACCTGAGCACCTTAGAGAATTAGATGCAGATTACTGGGAAGATGATTTGCCAGAAGATGCTGAACTTCCTGACTCTGTACTGTCCGCGCTAGAAACTTTTAACGCATCGCTCAAGGATGCCGGAGTAGTTGGCTGGCATCAAGGTAAGTATGCTGCAATTATTGATAATCAAATGGAGTAATAAATGGCCTCACTAAATTTATGCCAATTTATTGGCTGGATCGGAAAGATCGAAAACCGTTATATGAGCAATGGCGATGCAGTTGTTACCTGCTCAATCGCCGTTAATGAGTCGTACAAAGACAAAAATGGAGACAAGCAAGAAAAAGTCGAGTGGGTGAATGTGGTAGCTTACAGAAAGCTTGCTGAAATTATGTCGACCTATTGCACAAAAGGAATGCAAATATACGTGTCCGGCAAGATGTCCACTCGCAAATGGGAAGATAAAAATGGCGTAGAGCGCTACTCGACAGAGATCATTGCCAATGACATGAAGATGCTCGGACAAGCAAGAGAAAAAGTTACTTCTGATGATCGTCAATTCGACGAAAGTAATTCACCTAGAAAACAGTCGACTCAAAAACAAAGCCGAGCTCCGGCTGGTAGCGGTTTCGATGATTTTGAAGACGACATTCCTTTTAATTAAGCCCTTGTTATCTATAGATTATATAGAATTCTCAGGGCTATAGAAATGGATGAATTGAAAGTGAAAAAATGTTTTAAATGCAACAAAACAAAAGAATTAAGTGATTTCTATAAGCACAAAGAAATGGCTGACGTAACCGTCTTAATTCATTCTCAATCAGGTCCTTAGTTCAAACATCATTAAAAATGAGTATATTTAAGATGAATGTTTTCTGCTCATATCCAGAAAATCCTTTCGGCAAGCATATTCTCTATGAGTCTGGGAAACGTATGCCAGTTATGCAACCAAAGATAATACAACATCCAACTGAGGATTATCAGAGTAATCCGATAAAAATATTTTACAAAGTATTGGTTAAATGTTCTATGTGCAGAGCACAAGGAATCTTTGACCAAGACGGGAATGGAATCGAGTTTCATCAACCAACACATCCACTGCTTATAAATAGGTAAATTAATGATAAATCAAACTATGCATGTTGATGTTGACTGGATGCCCAAAGGATTTGAGGCAATCCGTATTGGGAAACCAGAATATGGAGAATTTTTTATTTTTAACGGCAACATTTATCAATATAGTGAATCACCTTTTAAAGATCTTTTAACCGGGGAAATTTTAAACACATGCCCTCCATTACCATTAATTATTGTTTCAAAAATACAGGATAAATACAATGCTTTTGTAATCCACAATGAACTTCATGTTCATGTTGAGCAGAAAACTCTTAACAGTCTTGGTCTTGTTAATGGCCAGAAAATTAATTCCATGCAGCTTTATGAGGTAATCAACAATAACGTGAAATGACGGCCCATCTATACCAGATGAACTAAAAAAAAGAATTAGTGATTTCTATAAGCACAAAGAAATGGCTGATGGACATGTTAATTTATCGATCTCTGACATTGATTTGCTAATTATTGATAAGGACCAAAAATGATATTCGATTTTTTTAAACGTGACAAAATAAATATTAACGTGGGGGATCATTTCGCAGCAGAGAGCAAGAGTAAGAACGACCGCAGCTGGGCATCATCAACATTTATATGTATCGAGCGCGATGATAAAAGATTGGTGGGGAAGATAGTAAGCAAAGAGTCAAATATGTTTAGCGATGCTGTTGTCACATTCTCCAAGAAAGATTGGGATTTTAACCTTGTAAGCGAAAATTTTTTAAGAGCGCAGCTATCAGGCAATAGAACCATCATGTAACAAAAACATTAAGGACTAAAAAATGACAACTAAAAAAACACAACGAGAGTTAATTCTTGAATACTGGGGTCGCGTACATGATATGTGCGATTCTTACAATAAACAGCATGGAACAAATATTAGACCTCAGCGGTGCGTGAAATATTGTGGCAATATTTGGGGATATATCATTAATCATCCTGTATTTGATGGGTCAAACTACGATCTAGCAGTAGCAATCATAGAAGACATGCCTGTTTTTTTAGGGGATAAGATTTATCATAAAGAGCATAGAAACTGCGTAGCGATAATTGACAGCGCATTTTATGATCCTCGTTACTGGACACTAACGCCACCAAAACCGAAGCGAACATTTGAGTTGAACGGCCAGCAGTTGCCTTGTCCTGAAACTGCTCCATGCGGTTTTACTCTTGGTCTTCTTGGACATAATTTTTATTATAAAGAATATAAAGATATAAATGAAGTTGAACGAGCTATTTTTGACATGCTAGTTAACGCACGAGACAAGGACTAAAAATAATGGAAATTAAAAACCGTGATGAGTTAAATACTTGGCTATTCGATCATGCGCAAATTCAATCTCATTTTTGCCATGGCATAAAAGGCTGGGTAAAAAATGAGTTTGTAAATATTGCTTTTGTTGACATGGAAACGGATGAACGCATAGAAGTAATTTATGAGGATTAAAAAAATGACAACTAAAAAAACACAACGAGAGTTAATTCTTGAATACTGGGGTCGCGTACATGATATGTGCGATTCTTACAATAAACAGCATGGAACAAATATTAAACCTCAGCAGTGCGTGAAATATTATGACATTGTTTGTGGATCTATCATTAATCATCATGTATTTGATGCGTCAAACTACGATCTAGCAGTAGCAATCATAGAAGACATGCCTGTTTTTTTAGGGGATAAGATTTATTATAAATTAGATGGCTCTATGCACACAGTAGGTAATAATATTCCAGTTATAGTTGCATATAATTGGACACTAAAAGCGCCAAAAAAGAAGCGCACATTTGAGTTAAACGGTAAGCAGTTGCCTTGTCCTAGCAATAGTGAGTTTTGCAAGACCCATTCGATTGATATTCTGGGACAATATTATTATTTTGACTATATGGAAGACAGAAACAAAGTGGCGAGAGCAATCATTGATTTGCTTGATAACGCACGAGACAAGGAATAAAAAATGAAACACGAGATTGAAATACCAGATTTGCCTGAAGGATGGGAGGCTGTTGCTTATAAGGTTCCAGAAGTTGGTGAGTATTATTTTGGATCAGGAGGAATTAGATTAGCGCATATAAATTTTGAAAATTTATGGCTAGTAGTCCGCAAAAAGCAGCCGCGCAGGATAGACAATAATGAAAGTTATGATCCAAGCAGCCCTAATGGATTTGACTGAAATTATAGAAAAATAATGGAGGATGGGAAATGAATTTCTATAAATTTTTTGAGGTAATTTTTGCGACAGTTTTCACTATGGTTATAGTGCCACTCGCAGTCTTAGTATGTATTCATCTAGTAAAATGGATTATAGAGGCTGTATCATGAAAGGAATAACAGAAGAAAGATTGAAAGAGGTTTTTAGTTGGTTTTACTGGCCATCAGATGCAGAGAAAAAGTTTTTCGATGCTCTGTTATCGGAATGCACCGAATTAAACGCATGGCAGCCGATTGATGAGAATACGCCAAAGGATAGGGATTTGGTGTTGTACTTTTCACCGAATAAAAAGTGGGTTGGTTCTCTAGGCAGAGATTGGCCATTTGCACCCACCCACTGGCAAGAATTGCCCGAGGACCCAAAATGACTGTCCCGCAAATTCAAGCTTCATTCCGCTATTATTCTGCACATCAGGGTATCTACATATAAAATTCCGTCCATTCAGATTCAGTTCATATTTTTATTATATGATGTCAATAAATGAATATTTGTACCGTTATAGATACAGGAGGTTGATATGTATAAATTAATTTTAATTTCAGCGTTGATGATTGTATCGTCTTCAGCCGTTGGCCAAAGTTACGGATATCGAGATTATGGCGCGAACGAATACAGATACCGCTCACAGACACCGGGGCTTAATGGATACACGAATGCAGACATGGTTCGTGACCAAAATAATTATATTCGTCGTCAGCTAGATAATGACATGCGTGAATTGGATATTCGGTCGAATGTCATGCGCAATGAAATGCTTTATGAAGGATATGAAAGCGGATCTACTGGAAGATATAATAGATATTGAATGTGATAAGGTTATTTGTAGTTGCATCGATGATAATAATCGCATCATGCGCAGACAATGGAGAGAATCATCCAAAACACAGCAATGAATTGGATGATTTTCTTTCAGAGATTGAAGAAGTTTGTAATGATATTGAACAAAAGATTGTTGATGAAAACAGACAAAGATCAGAGCACTACGACACGCTCAAATATAACAGACGAACAGATAATAAGAATCCAACGCCAATATCTTATTGACATAAAGCCATTGCAAGATAGTATGCTTAAGATATTATCTTTGGCAATACCTAAAATTGTGGCTCAATCACCGTGCGTGAAATACGAGCATGATTATGAAACGCAACATAAAATTAATATTCTTAATGAAGAAATTCAGAAAGTAATTGATATTTACAAAAATAGATATCCTGAATTATTCAGATCTATTGATTAACTCTCTTCTTCATTTCAATCTTATTGATATTGAACACATCTAGGTACTTATCATAGAATTTTGACTCATTCATCTCTAATTCCTTCAATCTCAGGCGCTTCTCTGCAATAGGAATATCCTTATTTAGTCGCACTGCATCTTGTTGGTCACGCGCATATCGTATAACTTCTGATAATTTATCCGCATACGCATCCAGCGCCAACATTTCTTTCTTGTCGTTGATGACTGTCTGCATGGCGACAAGATCATTCTTTCTCCGGGCACGATTGAATTCTTCTGCGGCAAGCTTAGCTTCTTCCCGCGCTTTGTAAAATGCAGACCGGGTATCTTTAATCGATATTTCTTTGTAAGCTTTGCGGATGAATGGCATCTCCGCTGAGTCAAGTTCGGCTCCATCGGCTTTCAGCATAGCTGCGCTCACAGACGAATCCACAAGTGCGCCTGCGCCACCCGTGGCCGTGCGCGTCATGAACTTGAGTGTTTCCGGAGATACATCCATGCCAGCGCCTGCCAACCATCCGGATACCTGGTCGTACATTGTCCCTTTAGTGCCGCGCCACATTTTTTCACGATCTGGCTGAGATTGGTCAAATGGGCTATCTGGCATCAATTCGCCGCCGCTAAATAATTGTTTGTTGTTCGATATTTGATAAGGAATCTGCGCGACAGTAGGTAGCGCCCCACCAAGCACCTGATCGGATTTAAACTCTCCATCAGATCCAACAACAATGCTGCCAAATGGCGTCAGTTCCTCAATCGCTGATGCTGCAATATGCCAAGGCATTGTATGCAGTTCATCCTTACGTTGCGCATCAGCCATGGACCTGCCAATATTCCAGAAAAATCCATATCCATAAGGGATTGGAAGTTTGAGATAACCATCTCCGTATTTAATGACAGCATTGCGCTCTTTGGTGTAGTCGTCAATCTTATCGTAATCATCTTCACCACCGCCGCCGAGCGATGCTGCGGCAAGATATCCAAGTGTAGTCAGACCACTGGCAAGCGCCCATGCTTGATATTTATTCTTGCCTTTTACAAGAGCATGCAACGTGGCAGCCGTGCCCTGCACAGACGCATTAAAGAATAAATAAGCAGCATTAGCCTCAACACCGAGCTCACCCTTACGGTTAAAATTAACTGTGATATTTTTTGCTGCCTTAGCAGCATCATTAACGTTCATGCCACTGTCGATCATCGCCTTGAATGCAGATAGCCGCATTGCATTTTCACCAGCTTGATTCAAGTTATAGATCCACTTAAGAGTAGCGTTATATGCTTTCCTTCCTGCTGCACGAGCGGCATTAGCCATGTCACCTTGTTTCAGATTGGCAATAACACCCTGATATGCGGCATATTCTGATGCTACCTCATTACCCAATCGCTCCATATCAGATAGGTATGCCGCCCCGGTATTCCCGCCATTGCGTCGATACGCATCTATCCAATCCGTGCTTTGCTTGCCGTTTGTTGCCGCATAACGAAGAAGTGTTGCAAATGACTTTGGATAATTTGATATGGCCTTTGCTGCCATCTTCAAACCCTGCTCGCCTGTGAGATTTATCACGCCAGTAGTAAAATCCCTGACCATGTTGGTCATAATGAACTCTGGGTTATAACCGGTATAGACTTTGGAGAGGTAGCTATTCAGCATTCTTCCGGCAGAAACAATTTCACCATACCCTTCAATACCAAGCTTCTTGTATGCCCTGGCCATCAATTCATCATTGATCTGGACCCTGATTGCATGGCCGTCGATATAAACGTTAATCTCGTTATCTGCCAGCATTGGAGACGCAGACATAACCACTCTCTGATCTGCCGTTGGATTAATAACAACATCGCTGAGAGCAATCTTCTTATCTGTCAATGGCAATGATTGTCTGAATAGATTTGCGCCTTCCTTGGTGTCAAATACAGCTTTAGTCCGCCCTTTTACCTGCACTTCATAAGCAGTTGTGTTGCGCAACATCTGACGTTTAGCCGGCTGTCCGATAGTCATCAACTCAGGTATGCCGATCTCCGCAGCCATCATAACAACATGCTTTCCTACCCGGTTTTTCTCGACTTCCATGATCGCGCGTTCATGATCTTGGAGAATGTTCTCGATCACAGCCTCATCGCGCCTACCGTGCCCAAGCCTGCGCTTATTCTTCACCTTGACCGACATACCCTTGCCGGTGCCTGAATTGCCCTGCTCAGCCCCCTTAACTGGGATGTAATGCTTGTATGTGGCTTCCCAAGCATCGGTAATGTCTTTGTTCAACAACCCGCCATCAAGACGCAGTTTCTTTGTTTGCTCAGTAATCGATCTCAGTTCATTTGCAAGCTTACCAAGTTCACCCGGTGCTTTGGACAAGTATTCCTTGGCTTCATCATCAGCAATACCGTAGGCGGTGGCTTCTGGATCGTCGCGCAGTTTGCGGATAGCCTCGTTTGCCTCCGGTGCATGCTGCGCTTCCAGATAATCAGCAATATCATCCATCGTAAAGCCTGCTTTAGCGATTTTCTCAATCAAAGGATTGCGGATCTGCTCGCGGAAGTCCTCGACTTGATTAGCTACTTTTGCGTGATATCGTTCTTCTGCTGCGTACACGTCAGCTTGCTGTGATACGTTTATACCCTTATCCGCAAGCCACTCTTTAACTACCGTGAATCGATTGAATGAATCTTGATATTTACGTTGGAATTTTCTGAAGCGTGATTCTCTAGGGATATCCAAGCTATTTGTGCGTTCAGGAGACACACCTTCCGTTGTCTTTATGTCGGCATTGCCAATACCATTATCTTCATTCAGGATTGATTTTTGTGCGTTCTGTGGTGGCGGTGCATTATTCATTACCTTGCCATTGAACATTAATATGACATCATCGTTTTTGATATCTTGTGTTTCTTCTGGAGATTGTCTCTTTCTCTGATCGTCAGACATGCCCATGCGAGCCTGAACGTTTCTGGCCTCCACTTCGCCACCTAATCTCCTGTAAACTGATTCAGGTCTATCAAAAAAATCAAGATAGACATGATTGCTTGGCGGTCTTTTTTTACTGTGATCTTCAAGTGCTTTTTGAAGATCAGCTTCATCATCAATACTATCGATTAATTTATTCTGCTCGGCTGCCCATTTTTTATATGCGGAACTTTCATGATATTCATTTCTTTTTATCTCATTATCTCTGATAAATTGAGCAGAAGATTGCACACTACCACCAGTAGCAAATCCTTCTGTTCTTTGAATTCCATGTTGGATCTCATGCAGCAATACTGACAAAACATCGCTCATTGGCACATCCTCTCCTATTGTTATCATAGACGGGGATAGTCCTGTACTTACTCTGAAAGAAGCTCCTGAACCTACTTCCGTATCAATACTGAGATTAGCTAAATTTGGATATGCTGCGAACAACTTAGGATGATCAATAACATCCTCTAATGCTATTCCGGCAAATCCATCTTTCAGGCGTTGCGCGTACACCGATTTGTATACCTCGCCCCACGGCTGATTTTTAGTAGGAAACGGTTTTTTGATTGAGGCATCACTATCATTTATTTCATAACGCCACTTACGATCGACGCCCAGAAACCATCCGGTATCTTGCCTAACTTGTTCTTGATCGTCGCCATTGGCAATACGATCTTGCGCAGCAGTAAGTGACATTGAATCAGCCGTTTCAGATTTCTTCCCGGCAAAACTAAACTTAGGACCATCATCGCCCATAGAAATTTTGAGGCGCGCAGGATCAAAAACAACTGTTGATGTATTGTTTTCTCCCCATGCCAAAGAATCACTGAATTCAACCGAGTCATACCCATACGTTTTAATCATATCCAAAACTTTATCCTGGGCATTCCTTCCTAGAGTTAAATAAAATTCTCCATCAGTAAATAACTCAAAGTGGTCTATTTCTGATTCTCTTCCACTATTTGCAGAATCAATTTCACGTAGATCTTGAATATCATTTTCATCAAATATTGAATTCATAATATCTTTCAATACTTGCTTTTCCTCGCCAGGCATTTTTTTCCATACAGCAATAAATGGCTTTTCTGTCTTGATATAAATATCGTGCGTAAATCCTGCTCCGTCATTATTAAATATATCTGCAGCAATAGAATTACCGGTTGTTAAATATATTCCGCCGTATGATGATTTAAACTCAGAGAATCTCTCTTTCGTTGAATGTTTGTAAACAATTGGCCGACCGCCAGCATCCACGGCTTTGCTATCACCAAACCACCGCCAAAAATTCCGAATACCTTCCTCAGTAGGATGTATCGGCTTACCTTCGCTGTTCGTGGTTGGACGGTCAACGCCGTCGATGTTGATTGTGTCGGGGATTGAGGCGCGACTGAACATTGCTATGCCTTTGTCAGTCTCTTTGGTCTTAATCTCGCTGAACAGATTATCGAATGCTTCCTCAACTGGAGCAACCTCGCTCTCAAGCAAGTAAGGATAGCGCTCTTTGTCTCGAGCGAAGTCCTCTGCATTGGTAACATTGGCTAGATAGTCATTGTTATAGCCTTTCTTCATCATCTTGGCGATAACATAATTCTCGAATGATCTCGCGGCACGCTCAATGATTCTGGACCAGTAGCCATCTTCCTTACCCTTGTCGATCGCTCCCGCCCGTTTCTTCATTGGGGACTCATCAAGAGCTATCACTAGATCAGAGAATCTGGCTTCTACTTCAGGACGCACACCCATAGGATGATTGGGATCTTTAACCCAATTCTCGGGACTAAAATATCCGGCAGTAGGATTGCTCAACCGTCTTTTTTCAATCTGATATTGAGTCATCAATGAGCCGCTTTTCTTGTGCATCATCATCGGTTCTGGCCGATATGTAATGAACATATCCTCACGTACAGGCTTTGGTTCTCCACGCTTCCGCTGGAAATAATTATCCATAGCGTGAAACCATTCATGAGCTAGGTTGCCTGCGCCTTTCGTCTTAGTGAGATTTATCACAAGCGCACCCGGCTCGAAGTGAGCCAGCGCTGCTCCCTTGCCGCGCGAACCGAATCCAAGCCCCAACGATCCATTAAGAGATAGCGCTTTTGGTGGCACACCAACAATGTTGGATAGGTCCATCAATGCATCATAAGCCTGATTAAGCATTCCTTGTCGCTCACGATTATCTTTGCCTTGAGATACCCAATTACCGAATTCGACTCCACGGAATCCGAACGCAGATTGAAATTGGTCCGGCGTTACATCCTTCCCTTGCCTCCAATCCTGCCCGGTACGTGGTCGATTCTCTTCGCCCCTAACATCGGTTTTTTTGACGTTATCGCTTTCCTTTACAAGCTCCCATGCAGCAACAAGATCATCGTAATTGTTTTTGAGATATTGACTAGCTTCCTTCAGATCAGTGAAAGTTTTGAGCTTACGATATTCACGATCGCCTTTCTTGTTGATGAAATATGAGCCAGTTCTACCACGCAACTCAAACTGCATTTTCTTGTCATCATTTGGCTTTTCTTTCTGCAGAAGGTCATTTACGCTCTCGGCAACCCGATCGACGTCCGTTACATTAACAACAGTCGTTCTGCCATCGATCTTAATTTGAGCCATTGGGTAATTGATTAATATCCCATTGCTATCGTATTTTCCGGCATCTGGATAAATGGCTACGCTCTCCACCCTTGACCAGTCCTGACGGTTCGGCACCCTGGACAAAACTTGCGCACGAGCAAAGAAATTCTCGAGTCCTGGAAATTTTTTACTGAATTCGATAATCTTGTCTTCATTTAAGGAGCCAGACACAGCCAGTTTTGCTAGGCCACGAAACATCTTGACCTTTTGAACCCAAGATTTTACCCGGTAGCTTAACTTTGGCTTGGTAGGTATCTGTTCACGAGCTGAATAATAAAATGCCGATAAGAAAGGATTTTCAATATTAAGGTAATCATCCTTCGGCCATATCTTGCTCAGTGGTTGAGTAGCAATGTCGTCGTCGGTGTATTCTCTGGAAATAGAACGCTCTAAGTCTTTGCGTGCGCCGCCAATCTTTTCCCCAAAATCTTCTATTTTGGCGGCAGCTTGATCTCTAGGAATATCTAGGCCGACATTCTGAGAATTTACAAATTTCGCAGCATTCTCTAAGGCAGATTTTGAATTTGCTTCAAAAGTTTCCCCTCCATAAATGCCTTGACTTTTGAATAAAGCCGCTCCCATTGCATCCCTTACTTTTGATTTACTTATCCCAAATAATTTTTGGATCACCGGGGAAATATAATCAAATCTCGATACCTGTTTTAAATCCAAACCTTTCAAATCTTCATCACTAGCCTTACCGCCGGCCAACAATTTATTGGAAATTTTCTCAAATATTTCATCATTACGTTTGGATTTTTCTTCAAACTGCTTCTTAAGGTATTGATTGCTCTCGAATTCCTGCGCCGCTTTCTGCTTGTCAGTATGGAAGTTGCTTACTGTATCACCATTACTATCGGATACAGCAAATCTACCTGCTATCAATCCCTTTCCTTCGGTGAAACTAAAACCTTCCGGCAACACAGGATCTTTCTCTACTGAACCAGTATTAGCAAACATATCATCGGATATGGCCGTGTTTTGTTGCACGCCGCCCTTATTGCTGCTTGAGAATAAATCACCTGGACGCGCAGAATTTGCTTTTAACACCTCTTCTTGGCTGGCCAGATTATCATTGTTACCAAATAGACTGCCTTGAGAAGCGCGAGAGAATTTCACGGCATCAGGATCATCCTTGCTTAATGCTTTCCAATTTTGGTTTATACCTGATACGAAAAGATCATCAACAGCACGTTTTGCATTCCTGTATTCAGAATGACCGAGAGGATCACCATCCGCATCAAATGACGTGATTCTCCAGTCGTTACCACTATCAGTTGAATTGCGCGACAATAGCCTTTTGCCGTTCGCATCAATAGCATCAATGATGTTATTTTCAAGAGCATTTGCTATGTCTTCACGGATAGCTTGCAATGAATTGCGCAATGCTCCCCATGAATCAATATCAAGATTCTTGATGAAATTATCATCATCGAACTTGGCATCCAGAACTTGATATGCAGCGACCTTCTGTGCAAACGTTTGCTTGTTCTGCTCATCAGTCGCTTTCTTGCTGAACTTGGCCGTGATAGTTACGTCATTTTCATCAAAAATTACATAATTAAAGTTTCCGTCTTCATTGAATTTTACTTCAGCCACAAATCCTTCTTCGAGCTTATCCTTCGCGTATTCTTCAGCTTGGCTCTTGTTGTCAAATTCACCTCTTGAGAATTCACCCTTCTTAGTGGAGAGAATCACAACATATTTTTTGTGCCTGCTCGATCCGTCCAGGTACTTAATACCGCGAATGCCTAAACTATAGAGTTCGGAACTAGCCTTCTCCTGGCTATCAAACTTTCTCGCTCTTGACCTATAAAACTCACCTGCCGTACCGAAGTCTTTATCAAATGATGGTAGCGAGAATTTCTTTTCAAGAGACGCAATAACTTTATCACTCTGCTCTAATAATGGCTTATCCCACAACAGATATTCATCTTGTTTTGGCGCTAGTTCTACTTGGTAGAGTTTGCCGCCAACTTTCTTAGTTAATGTTCCGTCTTTCAGTGCATCAATAACAATTTGCGCATCTTCTGTCATTGCGTATGGATTTGATGAATTCCATTTAATATAAGTCTCTAGCCTACTAATTAACGAATCATCGCTTCCTTTATGATTAGCAACCATTTTTGTGATTGTGTAGTTTTTAGGCTCAAACGGAATTCCGTTTATAGCCATTTTCCCATCTGTTAAAACTTTTTTATAAGACTCAGCCACATCCTTGCTTTCAGCGAAATACAACCCATGACCGTATGCCTGCGCACCTTCCCCTGTGCCGATCTTGGATGAATCGAATTTATCGTGGTCGTGCGGTGAACCGTGAAATGCTGAATGGAATTTGGCTTTACCTGAAGCCGGAGCATTGGATTGACTGGTGTACTGAGCAATCGCCTTAGCAACAATATCCTGTGCTTTCTGAGCGTCAGTTACCCATTGCTCGGATCCAAGGCTACGTGCTTTTGCATTTATGATCAGACGTTTCAGCCAAGAGATAATTGTATCCGCAATATTTTTGTATGTACTAGGATTGGCTTCGGCAACACGATTCCAGAATTCCGGTTTTGTGAAGTTATCGCCCATGATATCGCCAACAATTTCTTTGGTAATATCAGACTGGCGGGCGCCTTCTATTCCATATTTATTTGCATAACCTGGATGATCTCTTATAACCGTCATAAGAGATCGAGTTAGTTCTTTGTATACTTCCGGCTTGTCGTGCTCTAAGTGATGTGATAATTCATGCCCCATGATGGCATGAGCGGCTTTATCTGTATTAACGTCAATGAATATCGTATCTTTGATACTTGTGATAACCACGCCATTGATAGCATGATCACCCCGGGCTTCAATCCATACTATTCTTCTGCCAAAGATTTTGGCAATCTTTTCCGCTGCATCCGCTTCATTTTCTTTGCCCCGATCTCCAGCAGAAAAGTCCCGCACATCCTTGGCTGTGACTGTGTAGTTGAATCCTTGGGCGTTGAGCTTTCTTTCGAGTTGCTTGGCTCTTTCACGATCTTTTAGCCTTTCTTCTGGAGAGCGAGAAGGTTTTAAGCTGACTTGATTATCTTCAGATTTTTGAATGCTTTTTGCAGCGATACGTTGGCTTCTTGTGTCTCTTGCTGTAATTGCTCTATTTCTGAGTTCGTCAGACGTTCTGAATTTTTCCTTGCCGCTTGCAGAATTATCTGCTTCAGTTTTTGATTCTTGTTCATTTGTTCCACCAGGTTTTTGCTGGCTGAAGATTCCTTGCTGTTCGTCTTGTTCGGTTGGTTTTGCATTATCAATAACTTCCTTTTTGGTTGGCACAACATTATCGCCAAAAATATCCTCAGTAGATTGGTCAATGCTACCGATCTGACCGTACACATTATTGATAAATTCAGCCATTTTCTTTTGGCTACGAATATTATCGTGAAGATATTGCAATATCTCTTTGCTGTCAGAATCTATGTTATCACCAAACATATTTTCCTGAGAAAGATAATGATCAAGCGGCTGACCTTTTGACCGAATTTGCGCCAGTGTTTCAACGGCATTCAAAAGGTTGTCTGTGATATCCAATTCTTCCGGTATTGCACCTGATTTTATTTCAGATCGTACTCTAGCCACCGTTCCGGATGTGCGAGTTAGCGCGCCAAGCACATTACGCATGTCATTATCGGTTGATTCAACCATGCGCCCGAGTGTTTCTGAATTTCCGTATGCCTTGGCTAGTATTGCATTGCGTATTCTCTTAACGCCATCTTGAGATAATGCGCCGTTCTTATCGACAATTGCCGCAATCTCTGATTGATTATAATCAGCAAGAGATTGCTTAATTCTCTGAAAATTTAGCCCAGTCATTGCGATATCGCCATTATCAGCGATATCAAGATCCTCTATGCCGAACATGCGACCTGCATCAATCTTGGCTAATTCTAAGCCTGAATACTGCATGTTTGTTCCGGAATTGGACGCAACAGCCAGCTTTCTAGTGTCGAATGGCTGCGTGATCTGCCGCACGAGTACCGGGCTCTTTATGCCTTGTATAAGGGAAACGTCAATTCCTTTACTTAGCGCATCATTTAGTAAACTTTCCCTATACTTTTCAGAAGCGCCTGTTTCGTGTGCCCGACTGATTCCCTCAAAACGACCATTACCACCCACAATCAAGCCGTCATAACTTAACGTTGGTGACCCGGTATCCATCAACACCGAGTCAGACAAACGCCGATAATCAGGATTGTTGGCGATTCCTTGAATCTGAATGTCGGAAGCCGCTCTTGTGCGGTCCCTTGGCTGATTAATGCCCTCTTTTATCGATGCACTAACCTGATTTGCATCGACAACACCCCATTTGGCGGGGATGGATTGCCCATCTGGCAATACTATTTCTGTGTCGTTACCTAGTAAGACGGGCTTTTGACCGGCCTTCTGCTTGGCTTCTTGGCTGGCTTCGTTTTTGACATCTTGCTCTCCTTGTAGATTTGCGTCATTTATTACTTCGCTTGGTTTTAATCCCGTCAACCTTTCAACATCTAGCAATGTAGGGTCAACTGTTTTTAATACATCATTCGCCGTAACTGGCTTTGCGGAAACCGTTTCCACTGCGGATTGAATTGCCTCATCGACAGACTGAGACTTGCTTATATTATTTATCCCATCCTTGAGAGTAATTTCATTAACACTATCAGCTACTTTACGCATCCCGTCAGCAGACAGATCGTTTCCTGATTTCAGTTTATTGAAATTGTATGCAGTCTCAGCAATACTTTGTGTTGCGCTCGATAGCGCTTCAATAGTGGCATCAACAACATCACCCTTGCCAGTGGCAGCCATTTCTCCAGCATACTCTCCAATACCTTCGCCTGCAGTTTCGAGGACCAAGCCGGTACCGATGATCCCAGCCTTTTTTGATTTAGACAAAGCTTGTATTGCGGCTTTCTCACCAGCCACTTTTGCCGATTTCAACAACTCAGGAGAACTCTTGAGAGCGGCATTGATTGCGGATGTGCTAGACATATCCACCCCTGCTTCAATCAACACCTTCGCCTCCGCTTTGGCACCCGCATTCGTGGCAGCAGCTCCAAGCCTATTCGTCACCATACTGCCAAGCTTTAAGGTCGCAGCATCTACACCGGTAATTACAGCCCCTTTAACAGCACCTTCGCGCAGCGCGTTATCACGATCCTCTGGCGTATATCCATCTTCGTCAGATGCTTTTTCAATTGCTTTCCCACCAGTCTCTAGCAACACATTACCAAGAAACATGCCACCTAGGAATCCAAGCGTGCCGCCGATGGTTGCGCCAACAGGACCGAACAAAGCGCCTGCGGCTGCGCCTGTTTTAAATCCAGCATAACCACCACCGAGAGATACCGCCGTGTTTGGCAATTGCTCGGTTATCATTTGAGCGGTTCCCATCGGATTGCGACCGGCAGCCGATAGCGTATCTCCGATTTGTCTTAGGGCACCTTGATCCCGATCGATCGAAGACAATTCACCCAACAGTTTTCTTTGCTCAATTGGAGTTTCTTGCTGACGCGCGATATCAGATGCTTTCGCGTAGTCCTCAACCCCGGCCAATTCATTCCTTATCGTGTCAAACCCCGCCCCAACCATGCGCCCGGTTTGCTTAGTGCCACTCACAACATTTTTAGCAATGCCGCTAAGACCTTCTGGCGCTTTGAAGTTTGGATTCAGAACATGCTCATTATTCTGAATTGCTTTCGCCATATCATCATCAGACATATCATCCGGGAATTGCAGAACTTGCCCATACGCGCGAACTTGTTGCACCATTACTCGAATCGTCCTGTTTTTGGATTAAATGACCGAATTAAATCATTGGTTGGTTGCTGCGTTTGCTGAGAACTACCTGATGGATATAACCCTCTCGTCAGTCTGTTCACGCTATTCAACAACTCGTCATCAGAGAATTTATTCATTGGGTTTTGCTGCGCCGCTTTTACGATATCAAGCTTCATGGCCATCTCGTAAGCGGTCTGGTTGTCTGGAGCCAACCCAAGCCGAACAAGATCCTGCGTAGCTTTGCCAATAGGTGAAGAGGCTTTCACATCGCCAGACGCACTTTGCGGACCAGAAGACCCCTTCTCTTTTAGCAAAGATTGTCTTTGATTAAATCTTGAATTTCGACCAGATTCCTTGATACCCTCTAGTTCAAGCTGATGTTTTCTATTTGCCTCACTGTCAGACAGCTTATCTTGCCTTTCTCTTTGGTACCTTGACTCGTCCAATAAAGCCTTTGCCTTGAATTGTTGCGCACCTATTTCCGATTGCTGCGCAAATTTCTTATCAAGATACTTCTGCCTGAGCGCTTCACGGTCAATATCAATATTACTGCGGATTCTTTCCATCTCCATCTGGTTCTGTGCTTGAACATCCATATTCGATGCATTCCTAGCACCTACCGCAGCGCCAGCCGCCATCATTCCAAGAAAACCAACCATCTCAACCCCTCCCCAAAATGCCTACGCCCTGAGATTGCATACCGTCAACATCAGGCTGCTGCTCATCACCAGAATCTTCCTGCACTCCTGGAGCAGAATATTGTTTCATCTTGCCCTGAAAATCTTTGTCGTATGCATTCATTGTTTTTACAGTGAATAAATGAGCGGCTTCCTCAAAGTCATCATCAGTGACTTGAACTGTTTTAGATTCGTTCAAAAATTCACTTGCGCGCGCCAAGAGAATTACCCCAGCAGGAAGAATCACATCACCTGGTATGCTATTACCACTTTCTTTAATGAGCATAGACATGATATTGAAAGCACCATTACCAAGATCACCGGATATATCCTTGCTTCCTTGCAAGCTATCCATCAACTGATAATGCGTGTCTTCGCCAAACAATAACTCATTGCCCTCATTCAGCACTCGATCAAGGTTGCTCGACTGAGTTTTGTCCATTTGTTCTTTTATGCCGGATTCTATTTGCTGGCTGTCTATTGTAAATTCACCGGCAGAGATATCGCCCATTTCTTGACCTTCTTCCATAGGATCCATTTGCGACCCTTCGGCTTGCGGCTGTCCTTGCTGCATCTGCATAATTATCTCCCCAAAATTCCGGTGTATGCCCGTGGATCACGGTTCAGATTAAATGACGGGTTTATGTTCAATGGTGTCCCGTTGTTGGTATTTACCCGATCAACCAATTGCTGCTCGAACCCAAGTTTCTTATCAAGCAATTCCCGTTCAAGATCCATGCGCTCATTCACCATGTACGCTTCACCCATGCCGCCAGCAATGTTCAACAATGAGTTATGCTTTGTTAAAGTATCATTTGCACGTTGAAAGAAATTCTTCTCAAGCTCAGGATCAAAACTTGTCATGCCAGCCTGATTGCTTCCTATACCTTTTGACGCGCTTTGGAAGTTATTCATACTTGATGTGTCTGCTTTCGATGGATTGAACGTTGATAATCCACCAGACTTACCCTTGATTGAAGTAGATAGCATTTCGTCAATATTGTCAGTTTGCAATATTCCCATTGATTTTGAACCACCCCCAGTCACCCTAGAAGCATTCATTCCACTGAGAGCAGATGCTCCCATACCAACGCCACCAGCCATACTGAAGCCGGTGCCTATCTTCTGCAATGTTTTACTTCCAGTGACCATGCCGATTGCTTGCATACCGGTACCTATAATTGCCGCACCTGCGGCTAAACCGGTTAAAGTTACCGATGACGCGATTGCTGCTCCGAACGCTGCTACTGGTGGCATAGATCCTCCTTGCTGATACCAAATAAAATTTGATTAACCAAATTGCCATTCTTCATAAATGATTTTTCGTTTACCCCAATACATTGCATGCCAACGTTCATCGCCAGCCTAATTGCCAATTTATTGTATTCAGGAATCGATGCCACGAAACGCACGTACTGAGTGTTGTTGGCCATCCACATTAAAGCGCCGAGGCATATCTCAGCAGACTTGCCGCGCGCGGTTGGAAGCAGAGCTACATGGACATCCAGCATAATTGAATTGACTGGGATTCCAACCAACAAGCCATAGTCTCCTGCTTTCAAAAAGAACATATTACCAAGTTGAACAAAGAATAGGTTTGGCTTGACCATAGTCATTGAGTCATCAGAACCCATTCGCCAAACGCTGGGCGATGTTAAGCAGTTATTTATAAACCCAGCATCATCCGTTATCTCGTACTGGATCATTGGTATTTGCTTACAGCATCCTTATAGATATAGAAGTAATCCATTGTTACGCGCGAACCCGGCAAAGGTACCGGGAAGAAATACTTCTCTATGTTCTCTGATGGGTTTAGTCGTTTTCTTTCCTCCACCAGCTCGGTTGGAACGACATCATTGATATCTATACTGGAACCGAATTTAGTATTGTACTGCGTAACTTTTGTGATTTCTTTCGGACTCAATCGATAATTTGTGGATATCAGATCACCGGCTGGCGATGGTATGGTTCTCGCTACTTGATTGGCTTGCTGATTTGAGCCGCCACCACTCGCGCCCGTGCCGGGCTGTGATCCAGACGCTGCATTGCCGGCACTAGACGGGATATTAAAGTTTAGGTTTTTCCCTGCTTTCTGGAAACTCGGCAGCAAGGTAGATAAATTCTCGAACTGAGTTCTGAGATTGTTGAATATTTCTGTTTTCTGCTCTGGCTTTATGTTCGGATCTGCGGCAGTTTGCTGATACAAATTCATTAAGGACTTACCGAGATCACCCATGATTCCAGAATCACTAGCCATCGCTTGTATATTTGCTATGGCCAATTTGTTATCAGAGTCCATTGTGGCAATGGTTTTCTGAAGATCGTTATTTGATTGATTGATAGTCAGATCCTTGGCCACGCCCTTATCAAACATTGATGTCCTTGCGTTCAGGTCGCTATTGAACATACCGGCTTGCAGAGACTGCGCAGAATTGGTTTTCTTTGCGTCATAATATGTCGATGCGTCTTGCTGTGCAATCGGCGTTGCAGCGTTGATCATAGCGCCTTCTGCGGCACTTGCACCAATTGAACTATTCAGCATCCCACGTTTATTTGAGTATGAATTACCTGTGGTTTGCGCTTGCTGCATCAGTGGGCTGTTTTTGTCTTCAAGAATGCCTTTAAGTTGCCCCTGAACAGTTTCATTTACGCCTACCGTAATGGGCGATGCCGTCACTCCCTTAACCTCCGTTGGCTGATACAGTATCCCGGTTGGTTCTCTATCAAGCTTTACACCCTTGCCAGCTATATATTTGTCAATTACATCAGCATTATACCCATCAACACCCTTCATTGCATTAACAAGCTGGTCCCTATTAATCCCACCACCCAAAGCGGCATTAAAAACATCATCCGGCGTTCTCCCAGGTGTCTGTACATACTGCCGGATCTGCTCTGGAGTATATTTGTTGTTGCCTGTTCCATAAAGAATCTGCGCTTTTGGGTCAACATATTTACCAAGTGGCGCGTTACTACCAAGTATTCCAGCCATATATTCCCCTTAATTACCTGTCCAAAGATTAGATATCTCTTCGCGCAATTCAATTACTGTGTGCGGCTTTCCACCAAACTCTGAGAAATCAAGATTTACCTCTGCATCAGCGGTTATCCCGGCTTTCCTGATGTAATATTCTGTCCAAATAGCATCGCACCAATTTGCAACGGCTATTGCTTTCGGTTTTGCGTTCTGAACTCCAGCGGATAGCATGCTTAATGCAACACCATTGATCTCCGAATTAATATGCGCATCAGCAGCAGCCCACAACAAAGCCAATTTTTCGTTAATTTTTTCCTGATCTTTTGCCTGCTTTAATTGGACAAATTCAGGCTTATAATTATCGAGCTTGATCAATTTATTGCCTCTGCGCTCCATCTTGCCAGACTCAACACCTTCCGGCAATTTTCCATCAGTACGCTCATCCCACAGAACTTTTGATTGATCAAAAAAACCACCTGTCTCACTCACTTCAGTAGTAATTTGATTCCCGTCAGGAAACTCAATCAATATCTTGTACATTACGCCAACCTCTCTATTTGCAGAGATGTCCATACGTTTGCGTTAATGGTCCATGCGTCGCCGTTAGTGACCATCTCAACAAAGTCATTTGTATCCATGTATGCTGTGATTGATGCGCAATTGAATCTATTCCCAGACTCGCCACTTACTCTTAAAAATTTCTCTGCAGCGGTCAATGAATCAAATACTGTTGTTCCTGCGCTTGCTTGATTTTTTGATAACCCATACTGCTTTGTACCAATATCTGAGTATGTGAAATTATATATCCCTGGGATAATAAAAGTTATCTTGCCTCCTAATGTTGCGCTATCAGTATATGTCCAAGCTATCCCATCACCTGTATTAGTAACGATGGTTGCCAGACGTCTTTTCATGTCATGAGAAGATCCATGAGCATTGCCGGTGTGCCCATAGAATTTATATCTCGTCTTTGGCCAAAATGGCGGTTTTCCATCATATCTACCAATAGAAAGCCTAAACTGCGTGACTGTTATCGCTCGAACAATTACCACATCATTAGCTTCACAAACGAATGTCTGCCCTGATGACAAGCCATCGATTAACATATTAGCTCCGGCAGTGAACGAGCATGCCGCTGCACAAATCAGTTCCCTTGATACCCCGGCTTGAGGAGCAGAAGGAAACGCGGTTACCGTTGCAATGCCAGTAAAATCAATTTGGTTTCCTGCCGCACCCCATATGTCCGCAGTAGTGGCATGAGAAGCTACTGTTGCGCGAGCATAGTTCTGTGCCCCAGTGAATGTGTTAGATCCAAGAGTAACGCCAGCTGGATTCGATAAGCCGACTATCCATGCAGTCTTGGTTCCAGATCCACTAAATGCGGTTACATTTACCTGTGCCAGCCCAGTAATAGAGTCGTATGAAATCAAGGTCCCGGTCATGTAATTCGCAGAAGGATTGGCTGCATCTGCAATAGACACATTCTGACTTCCAACCAGTTCTTTTCCGGTCTCAATCACCAAGGTTTTAACCCCGGTACCAATATCAAGAGAAGTTGAACTTACCGAATTAGTGGCGTTACGCTCAGCCTTGCTTGATATTGCGTTCTGTATTAATACAAACTCATCCCTAATTTGATCTGAAATGTTACGGGCGCCGTTAATCGGGTTGCCTGTTGGTGCATAATTACTCATCTAATTAACCTTCCAGGTGAATATTGAAGTTTTACCGCATTGATCACAAAACTTTCATCGATGTCAGATTCATTTGAAATATTAATTGAAATGCTGGTGCCATTGCCCGGCGTGTCTATCGTTATTTCCTGAGCATACGCTGCATCCCAAAATATGGAATCCCAGCTAGAGTTATCCCAGTAACCTCCTGACCCGGTTATTGCATGAGTGGACGCCAAGCCATATGATGCATCAAAGTTACCAAAGGATAGATCGTAGGACACGCTCAAGTGCGCAGTAGTACCAGCATCGAATAGAAGTTTTGTTCTTTTGTAGTTCTTCTGTGTATCGGGAGACTTGGAATGATTAAATGCAAGAACCGCGAACGCATTGATTGGATCACCATCAAAGCTTGTTCCAACATCAATCTCATAAACATAACCATCGCTACATGCCCCAAACTTGCGCTCTTTCCCGGCAACATCAATCACGGAATCGAGCGCATGCATAACGCGGCTACCATAATAAAATGGCATAATGTCACCTATTGCTGGTGCATTAGAGTTGCCATTTGGTTTTACTTGGATGTTTAATCCGGATCCGTCATCAAAATATATCCGGTACAAATTTTGATTCCTTACCACTGTACTTGCGATAACCTTGCCTGCCTTATCATCCACGTATGGCTGCACTGATTGGGTTAGTATGTGTGATTGGAAACTGCCGTATGCCTGAGAAGCCATTAGCTGCGTCAATCCGCGTACATCGAAATAATGCGCAAATCCTATATTCTGAAGAGTGTATGCGACCGCTCCGCTATCCGGTGAATGTGCTGACAGAATGTAATCAGTAAGATCGTTCCCGTACAGCATATAAATTTTGCGTTCGGTAGCCACCACCAAAACGCCATTAGTCGGGTCCCCTACCTGAGCCTTTAATCCAGTTATTGTCTCGCCAGTGGCTATTTGTGCCGCACCAGTCAATGCAGTGAATGAATATGGAGCGCCTATGCCAGAAACTATGATCTCACTCTCTATCGCGCAAATAAGCTGCTTCTTATGGCCTACGACGAACTTGGGATTATCCGAACCGACACCGGTTCTAATAGGAACCCAACGAACTCCGTCGAATTCCCCCATCTTGTTCACGCCATCCACGCAATACATGCGAGATGCTTCCACATTGCCCTGGAAATTAACGATATCGAACTCGAACTTGCCGCCCGGCAACAACGAGATTGCCAAGTCCGCTCCGTCTGCTGTGACTTTTGTCACACCACCAACCTGAATAGCCTCGTTATCCAGAAACGATCCATTTATTGAATCGAACACTAAAGTGCCGGCGCCTGATACCGTCCATGTCCCGGTCCTTAACAGCGCTCTTTTTACCACCCCAGTAGCGCCAGAAGTCAACTGGGTTACCGTCTGCCCTTCCTTTATTTCACCAACGGCGCCATCGAATCTTAATTCTCTACCGAACTGAATTTCTGTCCAACCGAATGTCGATTGTTTGTACATGACGCATGCCGTGGCACCTGCATTATCTCTGAATGCGTAGACAGATCCCTTGTAGTATTTCACCCCCCTAACCGGACCAGATCCGGGAACAGATCCAATGTCTGCCCGATAAATATCCGCAGCTGCGTTATTGAATTGCGCATGCTCTTGATTACTAAGCGCCCCAGATGCAATCTCACCACTTATTGAACCATACTCTACCGCCCCGACACTGAACGCCTCTATCGAAAACGATTTTCGTAACTTGGTTACCACCACCCTTGTTGAACTTACTATAAGAGCAACAACAGCACTTGCCCCGCTCGACATGCCAACTATTGCATCACCAACAACCAGAGGACCTGTAATCAAACAATCCAATACTGCATAATCTGCATCTGACGGCCTTGGCCTACCATCGAAGCGCTCTATACCCCTCATTCTTCTGTAGCCACCATTAATATCAGGCTCGAAATTTTGAGCAAATATGCACTTCCCTGGGCTTAACATGATCGGCGTTGTAACCATATCAACACCTCCAGCGAGAGGTATTATGTCTGCCTGCACCTTGTTAAATTGCATCAGAATCTTCTATTAATAGTTATTGATGGACGTTGATCGATAGCAAGTCTTGTCATCAGCCTATTAAGCTCTTCTTTGCCTCGCGTATAAGCATCAGGATAAGATTCTTTCCCGCCATAATGAACCAAAGCTTTCCACACTATGCACATATGAAAACGCTCCGGCATATCTGGAATGTCGGTATCTGCAACCAAATTAGAAGGAGTTGATTGATAGTCTCCGGTTACCGTGTAATCTGTACTATCAGGCGGCAATGCCAGTATCAATGACTTACTAGGGGAAACCGTTATATTTGTAGGTTGACCATATGATGTTCTGAGAGAACCATACAGCCACATATCACGGAACATTCCATATTCAACCTGGTTTAAAAATAACTCGCTTTGTATTGAAGTCCTGTAAATCCTGAACGAGTCATTAACCCAGCTTGCGAAGTCAGTAAGCGATATTGGCGCAGCAGTTACCGGATATTCCGCTTGATTAGCTATTGTCTGGAATGACTTAGTTTTCCTCATCCAAAGCCAATCAGCATGCTCATTCTGAATATCAAGCCATGCCTGATTTACCCACGTTACGAAACGCAGCCATTCTCCACTCGCATTGACCACCGTGCTATTTCTGCCGGATGCCCCGGCCTCCATAACTGCACGCTGAGCCAACTCAATATAATTCACGTTTAGTATGTCCCGTGCTGCACGTTAGCAAACCACTCCATACCTTTATGTCCTGATGGATCAGTTAACAACTGAATCGACAATGATGGGGTATGTGTAGTTTCAACCTTCGTTTGTTTTAATCCGTTCTCATCCAAATACTCTTGCGTCTCAAGCGAGAAAACAGTATTAATCAGAGTGTTAAGAAATTTGCGCTTAGCCTTGATAGGTTTTCCGCGCTCGATTACCAGATTTTGCCCATTGCACCCGGCGATTATTGGGTTAGGATCAAACTTGCCGCCCTTACCAACGATGAAAGTCACAACCTCTTCCATAAAAGCCAAGTCACGAATATATTTACCATTCGGGTCAACATCCGTAACGATACCAATATCTGGATGATCAATATCATCGGCGGCAATACTTGAATTCATGTCGATACTTTGATTGATTGTTGGGGCAACATCTTCAGTCGTGATTTTTGGTCTCATAATTTTCCTTGTTAGAAATAAAAGAAGGGCGGTATCAAACCCGCCCTCTGGTTTAAAGCTTCTATTACTATCTTAATTGCGGACGATCTGGAAGTACCATTACATCCTGGCGGGTAAATGTCACGCCTGTAACGCTTGACTGATTACTCGTTCCAAACGTCCATGCTGACCCATTAGATGCAACCTGGATCAGTTCATACGCAAATGGGCACACGCTATCAGGGAGAGCTGGGAATTCAGGCGCTGACGTGAAGTTACCGCCGGCATCCAGATCCACAATAGTGCCTTGGTATACCTCAATCGCGTTTGCCGCCGTAGAACTGCCGTCGTACGCATACACAAACACACTGCCTTTGTTGATTGGGACTGGCAAAAATGCTTCTCCGGTATTGCCATCAAGTGTTGGTGTGGCTGCGTTCGATCCTGCTGCGGTCGAATATGCCTTACCATTGATACAATACAGGGTTGCCCCGGTTGTTGAAAACGTTGTGGTCGTCCCAGCGGCCAATGCGGCTTTGGAAGTACAAAACGTAGCTCCATTCATATCTGCTTTTTGCATGGTTCTTTTCCTTAAATTTTAGTGGTTGGATCAAATACTCCAACCGGGCTTACGTACTGTGCGTTAGGCGTAACGGTAGCGTCATCGAGAGGCGTTGTGCCACCAACAAAGTTACCGGTCCCAGTCGGGTTAATAATGATCATCCCAAGAATTGCTCTCTTTTGATCAAGAACTGGCCATTTAATAGCGGCCTCTGTTGCGCCCTCGACACCAATTTGAACGCGCACAGTGCCGCCACTATCAACCGTAAAGACGAACACATTAAACATTGCGTTCGTTACGGTACCGGCCAGAGCAGGCATATCGGTACTACCTGCAATTCGCCCTTTTACGCCGTTTGCAATGTAGTGAGTGATAGCAGATCCGGTTTTAGCCAGAGCAGATCCGCCGGTCTTTATAACCAAACCAGCAGTGCTCAATGCGCAAGACTTCATGCGCTCCACATAAGGCTCTAAAAGCAATTGCAATGCTCTTGCCATAGCCTTATCTGGAATCGCTAGAAGACGCTGCGCTAATGGTTCCATCATAATAGATTCTCCTTGTTAGTCTGTTAATGCGCTTGCACCGACTTCTACCACAGCCATCTGCCCCTCGTTCAAGCGAACAGCATTGTACTTAGTGATTGCGCCAACATAGCCACGCTGACCCAATATGTCTGTTTTATCTTTTTGCCCAGCAGGCAATAAAGAAATGTCGTTTTTGCCGATATCAAGCTCCAAATGACCCCACGCATCCTCGGTACCGACAACTACCTGATACACGTCAGCATTGGTGCCGCTTGTCGAATACAGTGCTGGGACTGTCCCGGCAACAGCAGCTCCGGAGTCTTGCACAGGTATAAGATCAGGGGACCAAATAAAGCGGAATTCTTCACAGCTTCCGATTTCGTTCTCCACAGCCAGCGCCGGATTCCCATATTTAGAGACATCTATAAAATTTGGAAGGTCGCGGACATCTGGAGACAAATCACTGCTAACAAAAACTGGGTAACACGCTTTTGTTGGCGCAGTCGCATAATTCCCGGATGCAGGGATTGGTCTCAACAATTTTCTTGCAGGTGTTGAGTGGTTAGCTTTTAAGCTACGCTCTACCTTGCGAAGCAATTGCAGAGTCAATCGACCATTCACGGTAGCGCGAGAAGTGCCGGTTCCACCATAGAATTTATTGGTGCAACCTTTCAGCACACCAAACAAAGTCATCTCACGGACCAGTCCGATACGATCACCAAGCATCTCTTCCATGATTTTAGGAATTGGGTCCTCGCTCATTTCAGCAGTGCGATTGGTAAAACCATAGGCAAAACCGTGTTCTTTTTGCTCTACCTCGATATCCTGCGGGGTCAAGGTTTCAGCCATAGGCGTAACGCCATCTTGAGTAAGATGTTGAGCGACATAAGCAGCAGTTCGATCTCCAGTGCCATTCTGGAAAAATTGGTTCGGGTTGCTAGTAGTGGCACCTTTCGGCAAGTACCGACGATAAACTGTCTTTGTGCCTGTATTTTTCTTTTGTTTCTCAGTCATGCCTAGCAAGCCAAGGCAATGCTTAGACATCGCATGCGGCAGAATTCTGCCAAGTGATTTCCCGATACGATCAGGAGTAATTACTAAAGATTGAAGTCCCATTTTTGTTGTCCTATAAAATAAAAAAACCGCTCAAAGCGGCCTGTTAATATCCCATTTGCTTTTTCATTTCTGCTTTTTTGGCAGCTTCTATAATTTCGTCATCGGTCATGGCTATTCTGCTTGATTGATTCCTGCCGCTGGGTAGGATTGATCTATTTAGATCTGGCTTGATTTTTTCCTTAACCGTTGATCTTTGCCCCACTTGCTCTGCGTCCTGCGAAGAATGTGATTCTTTGAATTGGGTCAATATTCTTGATATTTTTAAGATATCTGATGGCGATTCTCCGTTAATAATCACATCTCTATCGTCATCATCAAGTGACTCAACAAAAGCACCGAATTCAGGGTTTTTCCATTCAATCTTGGTAACCCCGTGCGCAATCTGCTTTGCAGTAAACTTAGCAACATCACCATAATCTGGATGCTTCTCTGCAAGCCTATCCATGGCCAATTCAACATTAAATTGGTCATTTGCTGGCACAGCCATATCCATACTCTGTTGCGTCGTCTCATCTTTCTTCTGCTCAATAACTTGTTCAGGCTCAGCAAAAGCTTTCCTTAAACCATTTAAAAACCTTTCTCCGAGCTCGGGGAAATCATTCTTAATGTCCTCGAATGCCGGATGATTAATATCTAAATTGGTTAAAAGATTTTTCAACCCTGATGTTTTTTGCGATGATTCTATTTGCGTACGTAACTTCTGTATCTCGTTACCGTAACGCCCATTCGTTGTGTCAATGGCTTTACGTAGCCGCAAATTTTCTTCATTCAGTGCAGCAATTCTTTCCTCCAGATTCGGCGCGGCCTGTTGCTGAGGCTCGTCATCAACTGGTTGACCATGCTGCTCATCCTGTTGCAATGGCTGTTCATCATGCTTTTCTTCTAGCGCCTCTACTGGGGTGCCAAAATTCTTAGCAATCTCATCCTCCTTTGCTTTCTGAATGATTGCATCATCATTACTTACTTCATCATTGGTTATATCCATGCTGCTTTGCTCCTCGGCCTCTCGGTCGTGTTATTGATCCAGGTTGAGTAATGATTTCCTTGCTGCAATCATTGCCCTCAAATTTCTTGTTTCTTCATCAGAAAGATTGATGCAATCGTTTTTAAGACGATCTCTATCGTTCTCTCTCTTCAGAAATTCCTTCAGTCTTTGCCATAAAACCGAATGCTTCTCTGCATCGGTCAACTCGAATCTTTCTGGCGGCTTGATCTGCATAAAATAAAAAACCCGCCGGAGCGGGTTGTTTGGTTATAACGGTTATAAGGTTACTGCTGAAATGCCATCCCAGGATCGGCTCTTTGTGGCGGCTCGGACGGCGGTGTCAGCATTTGTTTGGCCGGCATCGCGTTATTCATAGAAGCCAATTCCTTTTGCACACTCAGTTTCATTGAGTCACTTGCAAGATCGGCTTTTATTTTATCGAGAGTCATCCTATGTTCGTTCGCGTACTGAAGCATTGCAAGTTCTCTCTCTAGCTGCAATTTAGCTATCTGCGCTTGGTAATTGATCTGATTGCGTTCAGTTACTCCCTGAGAGAATATCGCATCACGGTCCTGATCTTTCTTAATCCTAGCCAGCTCTACTTGAGCGCGAGTCTCTGCAATCTGAAGATCTTTTTCAACATTCATTTGAGCAACCTGCACCCTCGGATCTGGTTGCTGCTGCTGTCCTTGCTCACTAAGCGCTTGCTTCTCCTTCTCATCCATCATTACTGACGATGATTCAAAGCCCCAGCTATCAACAATCTTGGCCATAATCTTGGACTTAGATAATCCATAGCTTGGATCTTGAGAATACTGCAACAAAGTCTGCGCTTGCATCTGTTCTATCTCGCGCTCAACCAATATCGAAGAACCGAATGCCTCTATACTAAAGTCACCCTTCTCTTCGTCATTTCCATACATCAATAGCCAGTCGTAATAATCAAGTATCAGCGGCTCAGTAACTTCCTCATCGCTTGTTCTTGCAATCCTTCTGAGCAATGCAGACGCATTCTTGTGCAATAGATCCATGCCACCGACAGTATCGGGAGCGGCCCCTTGCTGTCCTTGCAATAGAGAATTAACACCGGTGGCATCCTCAAACATCTTGCCAGCCAGCATCATGATCTCCATCAGCTCTTTTTGAAGTGATGGCAACTGAAGAAACTGAATAGCCTCCTGAATCGACCTAATGTTTTCGCTAGTCAACCACCATACCTTCCCTTTCGTCAGCTCCCACTTACCATTCTCTGGCTCCACACCCTCTCTGCGCAAAGCAAGCATAGGCATAGATGATAGCGCCATGTTGTCTATTAAATTTCGCGCAGAAGATAACAGCATTTGCTGTGCAACCCTTCCCTGCCTGGCTATGCCTATCCCAAACGGAGAATCATCTCTTCGCTGCCAGCACAGAACCCGGTAATCATATTTCCCACTCTGCAAAGGATTCATATGACCCTGGATAATGGTCGAATTTACCAACACAACGACTATTGACTGATAATCCTTATCTCTATCTTCGCAATTACCTTCACTTAATTCAATCGATCCATCCTCGCCAACCTCAAACGACAATTCATTCTTGAATCTGTCATCGATGAGATCCATATCATTCATATCTATATTTACAATACCGTACCAAACCTCAAATAAATCCGTCTCTTTGGCACTCTTCTGCTCTTCTTTATATGACCCTTTTGGACCTTCTTTTAAGACTTTCTGAATGGCATCCGCAAAATATGACGGATCTTTCCCAAGATCACTTAACTGCTTATACGTCAGATAATCGCGCTCAAATACGCAATCACCCTTATGTATATCGTCTCCACAATTCAGATCAGGGAAGAAATTCCTTGGGTTAACAGCCTTCACTGCCGGGATAATCTCTTGCTTAGTTACCACCTCCCCATTTATCACCGCTGTTGATATCTTCAATAATGGATATGGTCCCTTGATAACGCCAGTGCCAATCTTGGCCGCAAATTCTATTGCCCGACGATACTCACGATGATATCTTGCATCTACTAACCAATCCTTTATTCTGCGCTCGCCTTTCTTTACTTTCTCGGCATTGATATCTTGCTGTGCCTGGTCATAAACACTTACATCTTGACTGTCAATATCATCAGAGATCGGCGTCTTCTTTACGCCCCAGTTCCAGTCTCCAGCTGGAAGCAATATGTCTCCGCATCGCGCCGCCGCTGAATCAACAAATTGACGTGTAATGTTAAAAAATGCAGTACATTGGCTTGTTGATTCTTGGTTGTTTCTTTGCAATGGACCGTCGAAATATGGTTTTGAATAAGTCGTGGTTGATCTATTAAAATCATCAATCCCTTCGTAATATTCTGTATCCTCTTCCCATATCGTTTCTATACCGGAAGCTTTTCTTGCACGTACAGACTCGTCCCTCATTGCCGATATCTTGGCTTGCAGCCGATCCATCCGTTGCTGCCTATCGAACTCTATCTTCTCGCGCAGCTCTTCCAAGAAAGACGCTGTTGAATCTTCATCTTTTTCAGATTCTTGATCGTAATTGCTTATAGAATTTTGCATTAACTATAGCCAATAAAGTCAGTTGCTGTTTTTGATAAACCGCCAGATCCATCCGTTATGCCTTCTGCTGTAAATTTGTTTTTTAGCCATGTTTTTAGGCTTGGTATAGGCGTGTTGTTTGGTGCCGCAGAGTTGTACATTAGTGCCCCGGAATTAGTATTCTGAGTGTTCCCACCTAGCCACACATTGTATGACGTCTCTAACTGGATAATACACATATGGCAATTCATACCGAAACCGACAGTAGCGTTTCCTGTTGTGGTTCGAGCATAAATATCAGCATATCTCTGGTTGTAATCAGCGGTACTGGTAATACTTGGGGCGTCATGTACAACACTATCCCAGCCATCCTGTTGCCACTGCGCACATGTAGGTATCTGGTCTGAGTAATCAGCCATTCTTGGCAGACATCCGCGCGTTGGCTCTGGCAATTCATTGAGATCAGGCTCCCACCATCCAACATCTGAAGTAGTGGCTCCCATCTTGTGTTCGAGCACATAACCAAAATATTCAGCTACGTAGTTGTACCCATTAAGAGGGACGTTGATGTCCTGCATGAATATTTTGTTAGGGAATAGCGGCCTGGCTGCCTTTAGAACCGCACTCTTACCAGCCAGCCCAGCCCTACGTGGGTTTGTTGGCGTGTCCACCAGGCTAATCGTTGCATCATAGCCGTCTGCATCTACACTACCGGCTGCGGTACCTCTGTACATTGGTCCAGCATTTGCTGATTCGTGCGTTGTTATAGCAACCACAGCAGAGCTGCCATTGAAAGTATCAGCAACCGCCTCGGCAAACAAAAGCATCCTGGATTGAACGTATGAGTCGTATATCTTTAATTCAAAGCCAAAATTTGAATTCTGTCCTTTCTGGTAGCCGTAAGCATAATCCCATAAGTTTTGACGCATCGGGTCCACAGCACCATTAGGCCACACACCGTTTGCCTTGGGGCCATACAACATATTCGTTGCCGCATCATACGCATACTGATTATTAGCGCCAGTAGCATTAGATGGCTTACCTGTTGTTGATAGTGGCGTAATTCCTTGTGAGGCAAGAATTGTTAAGGAGTCAACAACGCCCTGATGAGTGCGCATATCTGCAGGCAGAAGGTAACGCATTTGGTTATCTACGCCAATACCGGACACATCAGGGTTTCTGAATTCCCGAAACTGAAAGACCATCAGCATTGCATACTTGCCTATGGACTCCAGCTCATCAACAATTTCTTTTAACAATAAAAGATTGCTAAAATCCCCTCCGCTCACCCCTGTCTCGTACAAACCCCATGGCACCGATAACTGGAATCCACGGAAATTTATGCTTTCCTGCACCCAATCTAGGCGTGTATTCCATGCCGCCTGTGTTCGCCCACTTAAATCGGCGGCTGTATACATGGCCTCGATTACAGCAAAATGAGGCTGAAGGTTGTGTGGTTTGAAGTAGAATCCTGGAACCATCTGCGCAGCAGGAAGGGACGCTAACGCAGAACTACCTGTAATGTCACATGCTGATAGGTATGGTAATGTCATAGCGTGTTATACAAAGCGTATGTTTCTAAATTAACAGAATCGTTTGCAGCAGCGAAAATTGCCGACATAACGATATTCGTAACTACGTTTGTCTCTATTGCTCCCTCGCCAGATGAACCGGAGTTTACCGATCCCCATCCATCCACATCACCTGAGCTATGCAATTTACGATTAACGTTAGTTGCTGCTCGGTTGCGGAAACCCCACTCACCTTTGGAAATCGGTGCATTCGTCGTCTCTGCTAGTGACAGGAGCGCTGTTCCGCTATCTACGGCGCCTCCATTTGTTGTATGCCGCACCTCGACAGTTCTGCTTGCAGTCGCTACCGCAGTATGATCAAACGTAGCAACCAATTTAGCGCCGCCAGTCACAGAAAGAGACGGTATTTTTAGCCTGATTATCTCTACTGACGCCCCGACTAGCGCGAATGTTGGCTGACCAAGTGATGCAGAGTAAGGATGGTCAATAGTTAGTTGACTGCCCGCATCTGTGATCGATATGAGTTTATACAAACCCGGAACCCAATTTGTACCACTCAAAACTCTTACATATACTGGGTTAGTGGTGGACACCGATACAGCGGTCGTTAACCCATGAGCACCAGCACCTGTTACGCTCGTATTCCCACTTGAATTAGCAAGTGTATAAGTACCAATGAATGTCGCAGCAGGAGCGGTAACCTTGAGCATTGGGCAACCTTGAGCAATCTTGCCCTCTCCCATATATTGCCATTTCGACCCATTGCAATAAATTGAGTTAGGCAACCCATCTGCATTATCCCCTGGGTTAACAACTATCGCTGTTTTGCCGCTAAACGTTGCCGGAGTTCCCTTGTCCTCGCAAGTTGCATATGTCAACGGATTGGATATAACAACATCGTTACTATCAACCAAATCCGTGCCATTCCAGAAAGCAAAATCACCTGACAGTCTTAGGACTTTCTCTGCGCCCTTGCTGATAAAGTACACGAGGCACGGTTCTTCGTCTGCCGGCTTTGTGCCCGTTGCTGTTATAGGCACGCCCCAGTAATCAACGCGCGTTGTCGCTACATCAGTAAATGTCACCGTAATGTACGTGGTTGTGTCCGTGATATCACGGTAGACCAACTTGTCGCCTGCTCGGATTGACTGTATCCAGCCTTCCTGATTCAATCCATTATTATCAATGTCATCGATAAAGATTAGACTTGCGCTTATTACAGTAGAGTTATTGATCTTACTTTTACCGGCGCCGGGACGATTGTCTAATATACCTGTATCAAATTTGTAGAAATGCTTTTCTATTAGAGAGTGAATTGTTACGCCATCAGCACCGGTTGCCCCGGTTGCGCCGGTTGGACCGGTAGGACCCTGAGCGCCGGTCGCCCCTGTTGGTCCGGTCGGTCCTGTAGCGCCGGTTGGACCGGTTAATCCTTGAGCACCTGTTGAACCTGTTGCCCCTGTCACACCTTGGATCCCCTGAGGACCTTGCGGACCTTCTGTACCATCAATGCCCTGAGGACCTTGTGGACCGGTTGCCCCTGTTGGACCAGCTGGCCCGGTCGCTCCAGGAGAGCCTTCTGCACCTGCGGCACCATCATCACCCAAATATTTATACCATCCTGAAACAAAGTCTGCCAAATCTGGGACCGCTATTTCAACTTCCGATCTGAGTATTGATATGTACTTGAGGTTGACTGCTGGAGACAGCGAGAAATCAGTACCTGCCGAGTCAGATGCGTAACCATGATATATAAAATCTCCGTCAGCACCATCAGCTCCGGGAGCGCCACCCCCAGAAGTTCCTCCATTTGAAAAACTTGCCATTAGATGCTGCTCCTCATCTGAGCGTTAAACCAACAGTCTGCGGATCCAATGGTTTTGGTTTGCTGTGTAGATGAATTGCATATGTACAATCCATTTTTAAACTCATATCCATGGAATCCGAAATCTATGGTAAATGTGCTTGATGCTTGGACTAACAGCATGAACTCAGGAACGGCTCCATCATCTGGCGCAGCCGCTAAATCGAAGAAAAGAATGTATTGAGACGAAATTTTCGCCGTGTATCCTACTACTCCATTAAGGACAACTGGTCCAACTGCGGCTTGTATTGATGCTTGGTTAGCTGTCGACTTTGCTATCTTTGCCAAAATTTCATCTCCTATAAAACAAAAAACCCGCACTAGGCGGGTATGTGTGTTGTACTTCTGTAGTTTGATCTATCTACCCACCGAATCCTGTCACAGATGGTTTAAATGAACCGAATGATCCTTTGTTAAATTCTTTTCTCTTTACCGGCATTGCGAACGTAAGCGCGAGTGCATCTCCATCGTCAGGGCTTTTAATACCTCTTTTTTTCGCATCATCCTTTGATTCAAGCTTTGTCCTTCCGTCAGAGTCGTAACTATAATGCAGGCCGCAAAGGTCTGTTTCCAGCACATCATCATCAGGTATTTGCGCAGGCTGAGATACAATCCAGTCACGCATCAAGCACCACATTTCAGAACGTTTGTTGTAATACTTCTTTTTGTCCAATGCATCACCGCCAAAGTTGACAGCAAACACATTCACATAGCCCAACTCCTTTAGGCGGTCATAGATACCAGCGCCAATCCCACCTTGATCAACAAACACTGCATCCGGCTTATATGTATTCATTGCGGAGATCACTTCTCCCACAACCTCCATGGTGTCCTTTCCCTTAACCTTCTTAATTCGCTCGGAAATTCTCCCCTGCCGTATGAACATTGAAGTGCTATCGTTACCGAATCTAGCTGGGTCCACGCCTATAATTTTTGGTGCAGAACTGTCTGGTGTCGCAACAGCTTTTCGCGCCAACTGGACTTTGAATGAATCGATTAATGACTTATCACTTGATACAGAGAATGCTTCAGCAGAGGAAGATGGATACTCACGCATGAACAACTTAACATCACCGCCTAACTCCCCGATTTTGTACCGGCGCCACTGCATTTGTTGCTTGTCCAGTCCGAAGATCTTCCCATAATTGTAATCTTCATCCCCCAGCTCCACACCTTCATAACGATACTCTTGCTGCCAGAACCACGGAACAAATATAGCTATCCATCCACCATCATTTGATTCGCCTTGCTGCCAAACTCGATGGAACATATTGCCAATTCCGTTGGCGGTAGACTCAAGCACGATCTCCGTGCCCGGCTCCATCGGAATAGTCTGCATAATCCCTGCTTGATGATCCTCTGCAGATGGCCAGTACGCCGCCTCGGATCCATGAAACAGATGAGCCGTTGCTGATCTACCGGCACCTTTATTACCTGCCGTGGCCACAACAAAACTGCTATCCAACTTTCTGAAGCTGAGTTCCTTGGCATTTGATGCCGATAGTTCTGGCTTCAACCGTTCCGGCAAGTTCTGATAATACCTATCGGTCATTTCAAACAGGTTTGCGGTAGCAGCCTGTTCGTGCGTAAGAATGAATGTTTTCTTACCAAAATTGGTTATGGTTTTATGAAAGAATCGGGCTTCGATGTATGTAGAGCAACCCTGCTGCCGACCTTTCAAAATTATCGCCCGGACCATCCCGGTTTTCTTTAGCTGCTCTTCGAGCTTTGAGTGAATGTATTCCTGAGCGACATTCATGCGAAACGGAACAATCTGCCCAGCCTTGCTCTTAACCTTCAGGAAGCTCGGCGCGAATTCCTTGAAGTCATCAATTATCTCAAGCATTGCGAGCTTTTCTTAACCAGTCCTCAAAAGTGTCTTGCGAATTATCCTCATCGATCTTATAAACCCTACGCTCCAAATCGATTAAGGTTTTTAACGTCTCGCTGAGTTTCTTTATATTATCTGTGCGCCCGCTGAACGATGTTACTTTCTGAAACAATTCATTCAACTTATCAAGAACGCCGCCATCTTGCGATTGCAATAACTCTGCCAGATCTGAATATAATGACTTATCTGTTATCTGTGATTCCAACTCATCCAAGAGGCTCATTGCGATCGATCTTGCTCTTGATACATCCTTGCGCTCATTAATCTGGATTGTGGCGCTGTTATGTGCGTTAGCTTCGACAATACCCTTCTCAGTTTGCGTACTGTTGCGTACCAACTCTCTGCGTACCAGATCATCAGCCTTGCTTTTGATCTTCTCAGATAAGTCTCTTACCCATCCTTCCTTCTTGGCACGCTTGCGGATGGCACCTTCAGTGCATCCGTACTTCTCGCCAATTGCACGTAAAGATAATTTATTTGGTCGATAGTCTGCCTCTACTGCTAACCAATCAACCGCGTCTTTTTCATTCATATCAATAATGATCTAGCAGAGATTGCTATCAGATCATCCATGTCCAATTGGAACCATTCACCTTTAACTCTTTTGTCTGCGTATAACTCATGAAGAATTCTTTCTTCTAAACGCATGTTGTTGACGTAATAAACGCATGCAACACAAATATCAAACGGAGACGCACATTGATGATTACTAAATCTTGAACTAAATCCAGAAGCCATACCTATTTTGTAATAACGATTCTTTGATGAGTCATCTATGTAAATCACATATACAAATCCAGATTTATCAAACAGATCTGGAGATCCTTTGACCAATGCAGCCTTAGCTTTGATATTCCCAGCCAGATCACGCTCTAATCCTTCCTTACCCCAGTGCTTTAATATTGCTGCTCTCGATACGCCATATTCTTCTGATAATTGGAGCACTGATTTAACGCCAGCCATCCAGTCTGGTCGCATTGCTTCCCAGTCAACTATCTTTCTAAACTTGTTGGTCATACCGTAATAAACACAAGCTGATTATCATCCAGAATCGGGAATAATTTGGCCTCCAGCTTATGCAGAGCATCTCTGCTTTGCAATATAGACTGAGATCCATTAATTGAATTAGTATTTATTGATGTCCCGACCAAGATGCAGCCTTCCGTGTCATTGCTTGTATTGCCTGCATGAATCCTTATGCCCTCAAACCCAGGAACATTCATTAATTGAAGCGTATCTCTACCGAATCTGGTGGACCTGGTTTTCTTTACTTCGTACTTACCCTTTGGAATGGCGGTTTTACCGAAGACTTTCCATTCTCTAACCGGTATGCCCGGAACCTCACGAACTTTATCTTCCAGCGTGTAGCACAAGAATTCCTCAGCCTTGTCCGTTCTCATGCTTAATGATCCAATCACTGAGTCATCTGATAATTGGAACCTAAATAAAGATAGTTCAATCATTTATTCTTGATCCCACACATCGTTAATCGCTCATGCCGATCCTGACAATAATCTTCTGCGCATGTTTTTGCTGATTTGTGCATCCAGATCATATTCACCGGCTCATCCACGCCACCGCACACCAGAGGAACAGCGTGATCTACTTGATAATCATCTCTGCTGATCCCTGCTGGCAATGGGTACATCCGCTCAAAAGCTTCGACAGCCGCCTTGCTGCGTATTATCTTGCCGTTTTTGTAGCGCTTCACTTCAACGCAGCACCGGATATCAACGTACTCTGCTGCATTAGCCTCGATGCAAAACACGATTGCAGATAACATAAGAGCAATCATGACAACCACATATCTCATATTCATTTTTTCCAATGGCGCCAGCCAAACAGACTCACCGCAACCCACATCATCCAGGCTCCAATGTACGCCCATATATTTTTCGCAATACTGATGACGCTTACCTGCTCATAATCCTCAAGGGAAACCCTATCGCAAGCGTATCTTGCACCCCTAAAAATTTTGTCAGCTTCCGACCTGCTTACGGACATGTTGCAATATTTGTCTTTAACATGCGGTGGCGTATATAACCAGTCGTGAATCGTCGATTCTTTAGGACCCAAGCCGCCGAAAATCATATACACGATTGGCAATCTCGGCACGCTTGCAAAGTTTGTCTTGAACCCGGCGGGGGCAATCACATAACCGAATGTCTTTGACTCATAGATAAGAGGCGAAAGAAGTTCGTAATATCCATTACCAATATATTTGGTTTCCAGATCAGTTATGAATCTTCCCATCTCAGTGAGCTACTTCGACCAGCGTTTTAAGTTTCTTAGTGCATGCCTTTAAGTGCACCTTCAATTCCTCGCGCTCAATCCAAAGGCCGTAAGTCAATTGATTTATCTGGTTTTCGTCAAGCGATTGATTGCTTGCTCCAGTCCCTCCAACTCCAGACTCACCGGGGGATTCACTAGCGAATTCTGCACCACCGGCTTGTCCACGCAATGTTCCTGCAGCACAATTTTCCTGCTTTGCACTGATTCGCACCCGCTTAGCATTATCAGCAAGCACGTTGCGAAGCCGGTCAATTTCAGCATCTTTTTCATTTTGCACCTTGATAGTGTTGATATCGTTATCCTCGTTCTGCTTCGCCACTCTACTTATCGCGGCACCCAATTCTTTTTCCAAGGCCGCTTTTTCTTTGGCTTCTTTCTCTAGCCAATCAGCACGCTCAATTGCCTTGCCTTCCTCTAACAATTGGTTTCTGTGATAAATATAAACGCCTATCAGGAATAGCGAAACAACCAAACCAACGAGCATTTTGCTTCCGTACTTCAATGCCAGTTCTGCTAGTGGTTTTGCTATTGCTACAGGTATCATCGATTATGTTATTAGGTGGTTTTTAATGAAATGGATCACGCCGTAAACTGCAGATATACCGCCGATCATTATGCTCAGGTATGCCGCCCATCCTTTGATGGTGTCTGCAGTGATGTACTTGTTTCTGGTCCTATCTATTATTGTTCTATTTTCTTTAACGTAATTTATCTCGGGGGCATTTTCTTTCAATATGCCAAGTATTTCCTCAAGGGTTTTACCACCATGAAGAGACGCTTTTGTATTCTCTTTCACACATTCGATCAAATGCCCCAACTTCTCATCATTTTCTCTTCGGTACTTGCTATGCTGTTCGTGGTTACTCTCGCACAAAACATGCTTTTTGCGGTGCTCTTCCAACTCCCCTTGCATATCAGCTATTTTGCTTTTCATTTCCGGCACGTCATCGTTTAATTTAAAAAGTCCCCGCACGATGCTACCCCTTCATTTGCTCTTTGAATGTGATAATAATCACACTGTTGATTGATAAAATTTAGGCAATAAAAAACCCGCAGAGCAATTAAGCCAAGCGGGTTATCTTTGTGGGCACTTACCCACATTAGAAATTACTTTATAACATTGTTCTTAAACGGAATCAAGTACTTTTTGACCAGTTTTAGTCAGAAAATAATCGTACAGTCCTGGGTGCATGCGTCGATTGCCGCACTCCCACTGCTCCCAAGCTCTGGCCGTACACATCACAAGCTCGGCAGCTTGCTTTTGTGTCAGCCCGGCTATTGCTCGCGATGCTTTTATCTGCTCAATCGTGGGATTGATCGCTGGTCTTTTCATATTACTTTGGTCTTAAAAATTGGCGGCTATATCACTGTATATAACCAGCGTCAGAACGCTACACCGCCAGATAGCGCACTCAAGTCCTAGCACACATAGCAGCCGCCTATGTCAGTTTAGTTACCGTGTAGATGCCAGTAGCGGGATACTGGACCGGCCAGATTATCTAAGAGACGGAGTGTTATTGATGTACTTGTAATACTACTACTTCCCACCTTCTAACACCGTTCGCTTAGACAAGCTATTTAAAACGTCGGCCCCGTTTCCGGACCCGTCATAGAGTCACCCCTATCAAGTGTTGACTGCTCACCTACTATGTAGGCTTCTTTGTATCTGTCTACCCCAGGACACGTTCCACATGAACGTTCTTGCAGACGAAGCTTATCCCAACACCGACAGCTTCTGCACCGATAATCTGGTGCAAGATTTACTTCTTTGCACATGATCAAGAACATCTCGATCATGCGAGTATATTACTACTACTATGTAGTAGTGTCAAGAGGTTTATTTCACTTTATTATTTCTAAGCAACGGCCTCGCCCCTACGTTCAATCAGCCCTGAATTAGCGAATTTATTCTCTATATCATTGAGAGATTGATAATGTACAGAATCAATAATTCCATAGATCTTATCAATCAAATAATTTACTTTGTTACGATCACATTGCAGCGACTCTCTTATTTCTCGCTTACTGATCTTTGCCCCCAAGTACCTTAACACTACTTTTCTTACATCCCTATTGTGTACACCACTCGAGTACAGCATGCGCGAGAATATTCTTTGCATTAAAGAATCGAATCTTTCTGAGTAGCAGAACTTAGCAAGCAGGTAATCCTTGCATGCATCATCCCCAATGCTCTCAATGTGCCTGAGAATCAGCTCTGCTTGCAAATGCGCTTCTTGCGGTGATAATCCGCGCAGCAAGTCATTTCTGGAAGACGGTCTTGGCTTGCCGCACATATCATTAATTGATGACCCATCAATAATTACTTTGCTTTTTATATCCACTGCCCACCTTATAGCCGTTTCTGCGTTGCGAAACATATAACCTCCGTTTTTAGAAAAAACTTTTTGCACCATTCACTTCAGCGACTTGTAAAGTTCGCATCGTCTTCCGTATTTTTTATTCTTATCACAACCCATCTCCGGACCATTTTTGAACTGGATGGTAAAGCCGTGGATACAACCGACACAGGACCTTCTTGCCTCCGATTCTTGCTTGCGCTCAAGCACTTCTTCAGGGTTTCTGTACATCCACGATGGCAACGCTCTGCTCATTTATTTAACTCATTCCATGTTTCTTCCGTGTACGGCACCCACTCAATACAAGATTTTCTGACGTCCCAATTTTGAGCAACAGAAGCGTAAAGATGCAGCTCTTCACCTGTCCCGACATTCATAATGCTGCCATCTATTTTCAAAATAATTTTTAATGTCATCAGAGGCATTTGCTCGCCGCAACTGATCCACTTAAGCAAGTTACCAGGCTTGCGTTTGTCTGTCATTTTATGATCTTCCATTCCCAACCTCCTTAATATCCCACCCCCCGCCATCGCGTTTTAGTCGAGTTCTAACGATATAAAATCTGAATGGGAATGTTTCTGCTGCCACCTTTACCTTAACCATAGAGTCATCCATTGCGAAACCTTTTACTTCGTGAGCCTCGATTTCTCCGCTCGATCGCATGACAAAGAAATCAGGCGTGTATGTTGTGTTTTCAGCCAGTTTTAGCTTGATACCCTCGAATCGATACCAGAGTATTTCGCCGGCTATTCTCATCAACTCAAGCGTGTTTCTATACGCTTGCTCTGTTTTGTTCATTTCTCCGGTTTTTAGCCGTCCAAGGGCGTACATTTTATTCATTGCTTACTGCAATCCTATGCAATCATTTATCATTTAATAACACTTTTATCCACGCAGTGGAATTGACCTATACCAACAACTGTAACGCCATCTTTTGATTGGCAAGACAATGTTGCATACCAGATATATCCATTCAACATTAATAATATAAGTATCGTAAGAATTTTCATGGTCAATTCAACTCTTGCAGCTTGTCAGCCATCTGTCGAAGGTAACCATGGCTATTTACAAGATTATTCAGCGATAAACTGTATATCCCACGAACTTTTATAAAGTTCCCCATTTTCTCTCCGGTTTCACTCACTATGGCAATCACACCATCATCGTGTTCCACAAATTCAAGCATTTGCTTATTCCTCTATCTCACCCATATTAATTATTTACAGCTTTTGCATGAGCATAACTCCGTACACAAAACCTATGCTGATTAGCATATTATGATAAAAAGAATCTGCAGCGTAAAGAGCCACGGACCATACAACAAACATTAAAAAAAGAATTATGTATCTCATCTCAGTCTCCAGGTTCGTGTCTCGGCAAAGGAATCCATCCAGCGCAGTCTGAAAATTTAACCTCATGCCCACTACTCGTAATAATCACTTGATTCTCTGTGTCAACTGCCGCCTCGATCAAATCTTCTGAAAAGTCAGTATCAACCAAAACAGTACAATCCTGCTTGCACTCACGCATAGGCATCAACCGCTTTACTATCAATACTCGTCATTTTTAACTGGCTCTGACAACCTCTCTTTAAGCAAAGCGTATCCAATAACATCAACCTTACTATCTTCGTGATCAGGGTTATTCTTTAGCCTCGCCAGCTTAAGCTGTACCATCATGTCACACACATGATGTGGCGTTATTTCAATGCCTAAATAGGCCGACCACATGCCAGCAATAACGCGCAGATTCTTACCTGGATCTCCGTAAGTTTTCTCACGATCTCCAAAAATAATTTTCTTGGCTTTATCAGCTATGTTTCCTGACTCACTTGCAATTTCTTTTTCACTCATTCATTAACTCCTATCAATAAACGAACAACTTTGTTATCTGATCCCAATGAATATGCTGAATTGAAATGCTCTTGCACGCTATCGACCTTTTCGCCCATTTCCTCGGCTGCTTGCTGCGCGTTATGAATCCATCCTTGCAGCCGGCCTATTTCGACGTTAAAAGCCAGCATGAATGATTGGTCGAATTTAATGTGCAGGTTGCCGTTCATGTACGCCCTTACAGTCATCAGCAATCTTTCATTTCCGCGCTTGTCTGTGCAATAAAATTCTTCCTTTCCTCCGCTTTTGAATGCATGTGATTTCATTGAATCATCGCATTCAAAACCAAGATTTCTTGCGATAACAATTAAATCGTCAATAAAGTTTGCTGCGTTTTCGCACAATCCACCGATAGCGCTATAGCTGTTATATGATCCGATTTGTACCAAACCACCCATTCGTTCCACGACTATCCGGTAATCAAGTTTGAAGTGACTATGCTTATCTTCGTCAGCGTAATATCGAAATGAGTTTTTCTTAAATACTCGCTCATTTGACTTGTAGTTGACCACACAGGCAGCATCAACCATCTTGCCGAATGTCTCAATCATCTGCTTATCAAGATATTGATCGGCGTTTTTAATCGCCCATACGGTAATTGCGTAGGCATTGGATGCCGTGAAGTCTATGTTTGTTTTCCTGCGGATACTTTCGATAAATGTGCTTCGGCTGGCTGAGGTCAGGCGTTCAGTCAACGGCTCATAGTTATTGAATAACTCCTGCCAGTAAGCATTTTTCAGGCCATGTATCCGGGTTTTAATCGAAGACACGACCGATTTGACCGATATATCAAGCTCTTTAAAGAGAGCATCATCCAGCGAGCAAACGCGCTTATAGTTGCTAATTAACTCATCCAACTCTTCCCGGTAGAGTTGATCAAGCACTTCAATCATGCTCCTGCCGGGCACCAAAGAATTGCTGATATTTGCTTGCCTCGCCTTAGCATCTTCCTGCGCTTGAGCGTACTCAGATAATCCGTGCTTATCCTTTTTATCACTCAGCTCAAAGAACTCATTCACCCAAAGGGCAAATGGATCAACATTTGCATTGACCCCTTTATGGTATTTGTGGCTATTTGAACTATATTCTGAATGGCAAAGCCAGATAAACACCAAGTCTACCTTTGCGCGTGCTTGCCGATCCTCAGAACTCAGAAAATCGTACTCACCCAGGACTTTATAACCGGCTTTCCTGATCTCGAGAGCGTCGATAATCTTCTTCTGCTCTTTCCATCGCTGCGGGATAACCAGATAGATGTAATTCGAATTTGCTTCTCGAATGACTTTCACGCACCAATCAACGAACTCTGAATACGGAGGATTCGAAAATATGCAATCAACCGATTTATCAAGCAGCGATTGTTCCCAAAAATCCGTGCCGAGGATACCGACATCAACCGGTAAACTGTCCAGCAATGGCCGCGCTTTCTCGATTGCGAAATACTCTGTCCGGTAACAGTCCGGTATTTTGCTGTTCTTCTCTTGGAAACGTTTGAGGACTTTCCCGTCCCCGGCGCCAATATCCAGAATGCTGCTCATTTCAAATGAACTGGCATGAGCATGGAATGCATCGATTATTTCGTTAGTAGTGGGATACCACTCGTGATCTTGTCCGGTAGCCTCCAGCTCTGCCAGTGCGCGCGCTGCTGATGTTCTCATTTTGACAGCACCTCTATTCCTGACTGGAATTTAAAAAACTCTTCTTTATTGACAACATGACATCCGCATTGCGCACACATGTGTGTATCACACTCAAATCCGCTCTGATGCAGATGTATTCCATTGCGGCAGTCTTGGCACTCTGAGTAACCTCTATCAAGTTCTTGCGTGCTTGGGTTTTTCATCTACACTCCGTCTTCCGCTCTGAATTTATTAACCAATTCCAACAAATGAAATTCCGTTGGCAATCCATGCATACTCAAGAATCGCTTAACGCCAGCGCCATGCAGCGAAGTTACTCCGATTCGATGATGAGATACGCACAGCGGTGCGCACATATAATGACTTCTCTCTCCAGATCCTTGAGAAATGTGATGTATTTCCGGATCTGTTCTGACATCTTCAAATTCTCGACATATCACACATCCGATTTGTCGGAGCTTGTCATGGAATTGTTGTTCTTTTTTATTCATAAGTCCAATTCACGTTTTTGTCAGAGCCAAACGCCTCTACCAGAGGCTAGGCCGTTCGCATGCGCCCATACAACAGTTTCATTATTTCCATTGCACACGCCAATTATGCGAACTTGGCATTCTTTACCGCGTGCGCTTGGGTTATTTTGCTCATTTATTTATCCGTCCCCATCAACATATTCCATGCTCTTGCTGCCACCGCTGGAACCTGTCCATTTCCAATGGCGACAGTTCTGTCCATCCTTGAGGCCATCCCATTGCTGCTTCTAAGAATCCAGGATTCGGGTATACAGTTTTCTCCGCCTTGCTGTATTTTGCTAACCACTCGCGCAATGTCAGACTCTTTTGCTTGTGATTTTCTCGCCTTATCACTTGATTCGGCGCTGATCCTTTGTGATCTGTTGCTGTCGGTGTTGGCAGCAATCCATAAACGTTTCCTGTTGTGATGGAATCCGGCGTCGATCGCTCCAATAATTCCCCATCTCGCATCAAACCCCATGATGGCAAGGTCACCAAGGATTCTGACAAGTCCTCTGGAAACAAGGAGTGGTGAATTCTCCACGAACACGAATCTAGGCTGAACTTCATCGATGATGCGCGCCATGTGTTTCCATAGTCCTGATTTCTCCCCGTCGATACCTGCGCCTTTCCCGGCTGAGCTGATGTCTTGGCACGGGAAGCCTCCAGAAACGATGTCAACAATTCCTTTCCACGGCTTTCCGTCAAAACTACACACGTCAGACCAAATCGGGAAAGATTCAATGGTTCTATCATTCTGCCGTTGCGCGAGAACTTGTGCTGCGTAGGCATTACACTCAACTGCGCACACGGTTTTCCATCCGAGCAATTTGCCTCCGAGTATTCCTCCACCAGCTCCGGCAAAGAGCGCGAGTTCCCGCAATCCTCCATCATTGCTTTGCTGAATAGCCATGTCATTTCCTCAAATACCTCACCAAAGCCGAAAGCAACTTATCGTCGTCTTCGCACAAGCCAAGAACGGTGTTACATCGGTTGCATAGAATTCCACGAATCGATTTGGTTTTATGGCAGTGATCGACATGCGCGGACAGTTTCAAAGTAAACAAACTCAATGGCCACGAACAGCATTGCGCACATAAAAATATCCAGGTACCAAACATCGCAGAGCGGAGTGAATATCTGCCATATGAACACAAAGATTATGGCTCTTATCAACAATTGACCGGTCAGGAAAAATGACACAAAAGCGCTGAGCATAAAAGCGCCAAAAATACTCTCTAGTGTTAAATTAATCTCCATCAATTTAATACGCTCTCCGGGCTTCATGATTGATATTGACATCATATCTCGCTGCCAAATAGTGCAGATACTCAAGCCATTCGCCAAATTCTTTCTTTCCAAACTTACTCGTCCTTTTACCTAGCATGACGACACCACCATCCACACCAGCCGCGAGCCGCAAAGTTTCTTTTCTAAATGCTGCCGTGAAAATATCCTTGAATTCCTCATCAATTAAATTGACCATCTCGCCATTTACCGGCCACTTTAATTGCTGCGCAAACTCTCCGAGAATTGGCCATTGAGCGGAGTTCTGCATTAATGTCCTGTTCGGCTCTTTTATCTCCACCACATACCCATGTGGGGCATTTCTACACGCTATAACAGCGTTATTTCGTGCCGTATCATGCGATAAAACGAAGTATTGTTTATTCATATAATTATAACATAACCATTTGTTTTAAAACGTAATAACCATCAAATTACGCTAATTATTTCTCGACTTTTTCCACTCTTTTGCAACATCATCGCGCAGCTTTTTGTAGCTATCAAAACCGCGCTTTTCTTTTATCTTTTCCAGATAATTTTTGATCCAGATGCCAGATTGACCACTAACAAATTCAACTTCCGTTTTGTGCCTAAACTCTTCCGTGTACGTTGGATCTGGATCTTTGCAGCATTGCGCACACTTGCATGTCACGGCCAATAAAAAACATACATTCCAAGACAGCTAAGCGATATTCCAAACGAAATCATCATAAAAATAATACTCACATCAGATACCACAGATAATCTCTTTGACTCGCATTCTAAAAATTCATATCTATCACTGAATTGTTCGTTTTCAACACGCAGAATCCTGATTTGCTCTTGCAAATTTCTAATCAACACATCCCTCTCGTGCAGCTCGTATTTATGATCGTCATGCTCGAACTTGATCTTTTCTTGCGCCAGCTTTAGCAGGCCATCAGCACCCATTTCTTTTGCGTCCATGCACACTTCTCCGGTGAATATAATTTCCAATAAAGATCAAGAACCAAGCGATCTTTTCTGTTTGGCGCTCAAGCCATTCAACATATAACTGCCAAGCCTCCGCACAAAATACTCTCCCATAGCTAAAACATGAGAACCCTCATAACTTTTTTTAATACGACCCGCTTCTATTGCCTGTTTTTTGCGTTCCTCGAAACTACCTCTGCGTTTTGCCTCACCCATTTTTATCTCCTGTTATTGTTTACCAGTACTGCCAAAACCACCTTCTCCTCTTGCGCTTGCTTCAAAATCGTCAACCAGGTTAAATTCAGCTTGCATGATTGGCACTATTACAAGCTGTGCGATTCTATCCATTGATTCTATTTCGACAGAGTGATTGTTTCGATTCCAAAGCAGGACCATAATCTCCCCCTGATAGTCGCTATCGATTAAGCCAACTAGATTACCAAGCACTATGCCTTTTTTCCCCATACCGGATCGCGGGATTATCATCCCAGCGTAGCCTGGATCTTTGATGTGCATTGATATTCCTGTTTTTATCAAAGCCTGGCCGCGTTGCTCGATCTCTATCCCGCACTCCGGTACCGAACAAGCCCTCAAATCAATGCCAGCGCTACCCGGCGTAGCGTAATCCGGCATCATGCTTCTCAGCCTTTCGTCTAAAATCTTTATGTCTATTTTCATTTATCACCACCTATTATTTTTTACTCATTTCTCGCTGGGAATTTAAGCTTTTTTGATTTCTTTCGATGAATCGAAGGCAATCTTTAAACCAGAAACATCACTCCCAGCTTGCTTGAAACTGATCAACGGTTTGTCTACTCCACCACCCAAAACTTTGCTGCACTGCTCTGCGTTTCCAACCATCACATATGGCTCTGATTTGTGCCCCTTAGCCATGTTGTGTGCGTTAGCAATTCCAATCAGCACAGCCGGGTAATCAGGAACCTCACCACGCTGCTTGAATCCTCTGTATCTGTTCTCAAATTCACGAGCGACAAATGGCCACTCATCTTCATTCTTTTGACCCAAAGCTATCCACCCACCCATGTCATGCAAAACCCGGTGAATCAATGGATCATCAAAAACAACATCAACATAGGTCCCTTTGTGCCGCAACGCTTTATCAACCTTTGCCCATGCCGACATCGCAGAATCCTGCGTAGATCCTTGCAACATCTTGATCACGTCAGCAATTTTCGGCATGAACATGCCTGTATCTGGATTTCTAACGTGACGGAATAAAGCCTGTTGTATCGCTTTAAAATCAAAGTCTTTCAATCCTTGCCAATAAAGCATTTTTGCTCCACCAGAAAGCGGCTTCCCGTATTGTTCGGAAACGACATCAAGCAACTCGTTGAATTCATCAAAATTACTGTTATCCATTTGTCACGTCCCTTTCCTGTTGTTGAGTGCCGAACAATTTTTCTCTCGCCAACGCCGTTTGTTGCTTGTTGTATTCGCTCCTATCGATTGGGATAACCGGAGATCCGCGCTGAGGCAACGCTTGTTGATTGCAATACCAATCAGCCTTAAATCCTATCCATCCGCGCTGACAGCATTCAATTAAAGCTGTTTCTAAAGAAATACCTGCTTTTGTAGCCTCAGCTCTTAATCCTTCTATCGCTCGTGCTGTCAGTGGCGCTTTCTTGGCTTTTCTAAGTTGCATAAAATCCAAATATGTTTGATCTGTTACATCAGAAAGTTCATCCCGAAGATTTTTTGAATTTTCTTTTTTATTATTTTTTTCTTTTATTTCTTCCTTTACCTTCCCTTCCCTTCCCTTCCCTTCCATTACCTTCCCTTCCGGGGGTGATTGATCTCCGACATTTCGATCACGATTCGACGAATGATCGACGATTTTCTGAAATTCGTATTCAGGGTGTTTTGGGTTTGGCCTATCAATTTTCTGATGATCCCATCCAGTTACATGCCAGTATTCGCGCCCATTACCGCCGTTATAACCAACAATCAAATTGTTCTTTAAAAGCTCATTCGTATATTGCTCAATTTGAGACAATGAGATTTCATCGCCTGGGAAAACTTCCATTTTTAATGTTTTGTAACTTGCTGGATGATTTCCTCCATCGTCACAGAAGTTCCACATACCAATGAACATTAGTCGAGCTATCGGCGAACATTCTACGACTTGCTCGGAAGTCCAGAACTCTGGTTTAATAGTTCTAATTCTGGCCATTATTGGATCCTCTAATCTTGTTCCAGCAAACAGCACAGAAATATTTAAAAGCTCTTTCTTTCGTTGTGGATCCCCATTTTGATAGGGTTATTTCTGCTGCTTCTATAACCTCTGAAACAGGCAACAACTCAAGGAATCTTTTAATACTTAGCAATCTTTCTCTGTTGTATCTCTCAGCAAACTCAACCCCTTCAAGCTCCGCAACAACCATCCATGCTTGTTGCTCTATTCGATCCGCCCTTGCTAGTAATATCTCGTTGTAACCTTTTAATTGATCCTCAATTTCCAATATTCTTTTTGCGCGATCTTTTATACTCAAGGGAATATCAGATAAATGCTTGGATGATTTTCCTAAATTGCACGCTTCACACGAGGTAATAAGATTATTTTGATCATTTGTTCCGCCGCTTTTAACCGGGAATACGTGATCAACGTGCAGAACCACCTTTGGTGGCGTTGCTCCGCAGTATTGGCAAGTAAAGCCATCCCTGTGGAATATTTCAAAACGCATCTTTTTTGATATCTGCTTACGCATTATTTATTGACCCAATAAAAAAGCCAGACACACCAAAAGGAAAGAAAGGCGTATCTGGCAAGGGGTAAATCGAATTAGTCCATCCTTCCGACTATGCAGTAGGGGCTGCACAGGATGGTGCGGTGTCATGATGGTAGGGAGAATTATCATGATTTTGTTAATCTATTAGAAGCACATCACGATGCTTTAACTTCTCGCACGCCGGGATTCCCCTCTTCTTCCAGTTATTTATTCTTTGCACTGAATAACCTAGCCTTTTTGATAGCCCAAGACTTCCTCCGAGGGATTCAATAAGTCTAAAGTCTTTTCTTTTTTGAGTTAAGTTTTTTTGTTTCATCCCTATATGATAAACCAATCGTTTATGAATTGCAAACTATATGTTTATTTTATTATGAATCGGCAAGATTAAAATGTTTTTCATGGATAAACCTGATTTAACAACAGAGTTTGGGAGGCTCTTGAGCCAAAAATAAACCATTTGAACTCATTATGAAAATAATTACTCAAAAATTAAACAAATAGTTTGCTTTTTGCAAACATTGCGTTTATGATTAGCACATCAACAGCAATAACTCACTATACCGTGTTTTGTTTGGTTGATATTCAAAAATTTATAGGAGATTCACATGAAAAGCATCAATTATTTACTAGCATTTTTTGTTATCACTTTTCTAGCCGTTGCTGCTCAGGCAGCAAACGCATCATCCCACGACCTAGTTGGTCATGTTCGAATTGAAATAACAGGTAGGACTCCTATAGAGATTACCTACGATGTAAGAAAACCAGATCTGGATTCCTGCACAAATTTAAAAAAATCGATAGCACAAACCCCCATCGAAATGTATGGATCAAGCAAGGCGTACAAAGCCATCGGAGTAAATACATTGAGCGGAAATTTAGCTGAAGCACTGCAAGGAGCCGGATCAATCAAACTTTGGGACGAGAACACTCTCGGGGGGGCTGTTAATGCGGTAAAAGTGGTTCACCTGGGATGCTATCCAGTACACGCCGCTAACTAAAAAACTCACGACCAAGAGAAATCTACCAGAGAAATTCTATCTACCAGAGAAATTCTGGTAGATAACGCAAGGGAGACAGAACATGAACAGATTGAACAGATTATTGATAGCAGCATTGTTAAGCATCGCAGCGACAGCAGTAAACGCAGATCCGAAGTGGAGCGCAGTTGGAATTTTGACCACGCAAGTACAAGGCAAAGATCCAGTTGCAAGACCGATTGAAATTGACGACTTCGAAAGCAAGGAATTGTGCGATGCGGTAGTAAAGGTTGAAAGCCGTTCACAAGATTATCTTGGCCAGGGCGGCACTAACGGGAGTCTTCCAATCGTGCATTGGAACTATGACGCAGATTGCATACAAAAAAGAAATTGAGGTGAAACATGCTAGTTGAAGAACGCGCAAAAACAATAGAGGTTGTTGACATGATTGAGAAAGAACAACTTCAGCGGGTGCTGAACATCATTAGGGATTTTGTGCTTAGCCAGACAAAGCCTTTCACGATTGCGCACTTGTACATGAATCCATTCGTCAGCGAGAAGCTGGCTGTTACAAAGACCAATTTACTGATGATAGACAAGGCATTGATGACACTGAACTGCTCGACAGTTCAGAACGGATTTAACACGCCATTTAAAGAACTGCTGTACGTTGCGCCGCCGGTTAGGCGCGTACACCGAGATTTGGTTTGTATGTGATCGTAGGCAAACATCATGACGAAAAAACATGACTTATTCGGATTTTTAATCATCTTGATTCTTACGGTGGTTTACTCATGGATGGTTGAGAGGGACAACCATCCTTTTAATGACGTGGATTATGTGCAGGTTGAACAATCATGAACATTAAGAAATTGGATGTCGCAATTTTTGAAGCCAAGCGTTTTTTGCAGAAAGCGAATGAACTTAAAAAATTTCATAGCACTTCATCTAGTTATTTTTACGGATCAAAAGAATCTGGTTCTGTAAAAAGATCAAGCATGGATCTGACAAGAGCGCTGGCAGATTTACGAAGATCTGGAGATTAAATCATGATGATAATTCCGCAGCGCAGATCATCAAACCAGTTTGCAAATTTTCTGTACTGGTGGCTGAAGAGAGGATATTCGTTTAAACGAGCGCTTGAATTGCGATGGCTATCATGATCAATCCAGACAGAAAAGCAGCCGGCGATGTTATGTGGCTAAGAACAGTGTCACGAATGGCGGTTGCCATCGAATCATGCGGCATTTGCAACGCTTTGGGAGCATTTAAAACAGCTCTTGAAGACATGCAGGAAGAGCGATCACAGGAAAACTCAGATTACGCTGACAGCAAAGAATGCATGAATGTCCAGCAGGTGATCGAAATGCTAGATGCGAGTGTTGGGTTTGTTGATATCGATTACCAACACGCAGGCTTGAGTAAGAGAGCCGAGAAAGTTGAAGAATTTAAAAAAGACATCGCAAAAATGCAGGTTATTGGATAATAAATTGGGGGAGTTATGACAACAGCATTATCAATATTAACAAGCAATCTAGCGTCTAAGTTCGACATGGGTGATGGGTCTGGATTGCTTGATACACTTAAATCAACAGCTTTCAAAAGCAGCATACAGGTAACTGACGCACAGATGACAGCACTACTTGTTGTCGCTAGTCAGTACGGTTTAAATCCATTTACTCGTGAGATTTATGCGTTCCCTGATAAGGGCGGGATTGTTCCGGTAGTAGGAATCGATGGATGGTCGAGAATTATGAACACGCACGACCAATTCGACGGCATGGAATTCAAGTTCGATTCTGAATCTTGCACATGCATCATTTACCGCAAAGACAGATCACACCCGACCAGCGCAACAGAGTATATGGAAGAGTGTAAACGTGACAATTCGCCAGCATGGAAGTCTCACCCTCGCCGGATGTTGCGACACAAAGCAATGATACAGGCAGCACGTTTAGCGTTCGGATTCACTGGTATATATGACCAAGACGAAGCCGAAAGAATTGTTGAAGTTAAAGGCAAAGAAATTGACATAACGCCAGAAGAAAAGACATTGCCAGAATACACATCAGACAAATTTGATGCAAACAAGGGCGCATGGGTATCAGCCATCAACTCCGGCAAGCACACGCCTGATAGCATCATCAACATGATATCGACGAAACACACACTGACCGACGAACAAAAAGATGCAATCAAGAAATTAGGAGCAAAAGATGAACGCGCCGCTTAATCTAGTGCAGGGCACAAAAGAATGGATGGAATTCCGGGCAAGTCACTACGGAGCATCAGAAGCAGCAGCCATGCTCGGACTATCAATACAATTAACACGTAATGACCTGCTGCTATACAAAAAGACAGGGAGGTCTAAAGAATATTCTGATTGGGTACAAAAGAACATTCTTGATTATGGCCATGAGGCGGAAAATTCAGCGCGACTTATAACTGAATCTGTGTTGAGTACAGACCTATTCCCAGTCACATGCTCATCAGGGAAATTGAGCGCAAGCTGCGACGGCTTGACGTTTGATGGAGAAATAGCATGGGAACATAAGCAGTGGAATGAAGAACTGGCTGAATATGTACGGCGTAACAACTCAGCGCCTGATACACATATGCCTCAATGCCAGCAAATCTTGTTGGTAACTAGAGCTATAAAATTGATCTTTACTGTATCAGACGGAACCGATAATAAGCGCGTGTCTTGCGATATTCATCCATCAACAGAATGGTTCGAACGTATCCAGGCAGGCTGGGACCAGTTCGAGAGTGACCTTAAAAATTACGAGCACAAAGAGTTTGCAGAAAAGCCAGAACCGGAAGCAATCATGCAACTACCTACCCTATTGATCCAGATTAAAGGCGAAGTAATTGCCAGCAATTTGCCGCAATTTAAGGCTGATGCGGAAACATTTATTGCAAAAATAAATACCGATCTGCAAACAGACGAAGACTTCGTTAACGCTGAAGCCACGGTTAAATTCTGCGACGAAACAGAAAAGAAACTTGAATCAGCAAAAGCTGCGGCAATCGGACAGACTGCCAGCATTGATGAGTTGATGAACACGATTGATTTTATCAAAGAGTCGATCCGGTCAAAACGCTTGACTCTTGAGAAGCTGGTTAAAACTCAGAAGGAAAGTATTAAAGATAAAATAATTGGCGATGCGATCAATCTATGCACTTCACATGCTCTTCAGATTGATATTGAATTGGGCAATAAGGTTGTTTTCCAAAAATTCTCACCAAGTATTTTTACACTTAAAAACTTTGAAACAGCCTGCAAAAACAAGCGAACACTTGCCAGCCTGCACAATGCAGTTGATACCGAAGTCGCAGCAATCAAGATTAAGCTTGATGAATTAGCTCGCGTTCTTCGCAAGAACCTTACTCACCTGCCTGAAGATTTGTCACTCTTCCGTGACTTGCAATCAATCATAACCAAACCAGAAGACGATTTTAAGTTGCTGGTTGAATCACGCCTATCCGAACAAAAACGCAAGGAAGAAGAGGTCGCAAAACGTGTTGCTGAGGAACTGAAAGCTGCAGAAGAGAGAGGGCGTGCTCAGGCAGAGGCAGCCGCCGAGCGTGAACGAATCGCCAGAGAAAATGAAGAAAAACTCGCGATTGAAGCCAAGGAATCTGAAGCAAGGAAACTAGAGCAAGAAGCTAAAGCAAAAGAATCAATGGAAGCTCATCGAGCAGAGGTCCAGAAGCGAGAAGAGGACCGCACGAAAGCTGATGAAAGACATCGTATAAACATACTAGAGACAGTATGCCAATCTTTCAAAGATGCAGGATTCAATCATCAAGAATCTGAGCGAATTGTTACCGCGATTAAATCAGGTGACATCCCGCACGTAACGATTAACTTTTAATCGATTTGAGATAAAAATGATTGAACTTTTAACCGGAACAGTTAAAGACTTAATACCAGCGGCTTTACTCAATAAAAAGCCGTCAAAAATAAACTCCATCGGCAATGAAGTAGAAGTAAACAGAATAAAGTTATCGAATAATCACGTAGAAAAAATGAAAGCGTTTATAAAAACGCTGGATCTCAAAACTATGTCATACGCACAAATGCATGCACGGATGAAAGTGAATAAATTGGCGTACAGAGAAAATGGAACGATGGTGTCCGTGCAATACGTGAAAGGAATAGCGCAAGAAATAATCAAGGAATCAGGAATCCCACGCGAGCGCAGGATACGAATCTACAAAGACAGCAAGATTGAGAAGATAACAAAATTGCTTAATGACGGACTCGGAATCAAAGAGGTATCAGAGATCGTCGGCGCTCATGACAAGTATGTTTATCGGATCAAAAAGCAGCTTGAAGATCAGAAGAAAATCAAATCTCAACAAGGATAATATGAAAGACTACGAATGCACGGAACCAAGGTTCTTGGATGACGTAAAAAATCATCAAATAAACATAGTGAAAGACGATGGGGCGCACCGATTCGTTAGATTTAAACGAGCCGACAACTCGTCATATTGGTTCGACCTAATAACTTGGCCAGGATTTTTATGCATAAGCGGAGATTGCGGTACTTATGTCTTCTCGCGCACAGAAGATATGTTCGATTTTTTCAGGATGAAAAATAACGATTTTAATAAAAATAAAGATCGTTTGTTGAACATCAACCCAGATTATTGGGGAGAAAAACTTGAGGCGATTGGAAGGCAAGGTTACATGAAGTTTGATAAGGATGCGTTTAAATCAAGGGTTAAAGAGCATTTTGAAAATTACATGATTGATGATCTTGATGACGAAGAAAAAAACGCTCTTTGGGATGCGATCAAAAATGATGTTATTTATCACGCAAACGATGAACACGCGGCTTATGACGCAGTTTACACGTTTGATTATGAAGATAAGAGGTTTGTTGATTTCTTAGATGGTGGTGGCACAGAGAAATACACTTTTCATTACATCTGGAATCTGTACGCCATTGTGTGGGGAATAAAAAAATATGATGAGGCTAAAAATGACTGAAGAAAAAATAATACTTGCTGAATCTGATGAGGCGGCAAAATTTGTAACTGGTCTAAGCGGATGGGTTGATAAAAACGGCGTTTTTTGGGGTCAGTTAGAAGAGATGGCAAGGTATGCAAGCGCGACGCATAAAAGATGCGAAGATTGCAAAGAAGCCATTATAAGGAGAAGTTATCGTTACTGCGTAGATTGCATAGAGAAAAAAGATATTGAAAGATACTCAAAGTTAGAAAGAAAAGTTTGGGATGGCGAGTCATATTTGCACTCAGATAGAGACGATGTTTATTTTGCTGATTATGACCAGCTTAATGACTATATTGATGAACATCAAATAGAGAATATAGATTCATTACGTCTTATTATCTGCGAACCTGAGCACCTTAGAGAATTAGATGCAGATTACTGGGCAGATGATTTGCCAGAAGATACTGAACTTCCTGACTCTGTACTGTCAGCGCTAGAAACTTTTAACGCATCGCTCAAGGATGCCGGAGTAGTTAGCTGGTATCCAGGTAAGTATGCTGCAATCATTGAGGATAAATAAAAATGAACACATTTAACATAGATCCGCTTTTTAATAAACACGTTGCCTTAGGTGAAATGCTCATTAAAGAGCAAGGGATAAACAAGGCGATAGAATCATTTATCGAATCGATTGATGACAGCATCAAAGAGATTGACGCAAAACATCATTGCGATCTAACGCATATCAAACTAAAGCTGATGGAGTTATTATAATGATAACCATACACAGAGACAAAGACCACAATGGCCTGATTGCAATGGTTTCGACCTGTAAGAACGTTGCTAAAATTGACATGACCGCAGCAACAAATGAAAAGCACCTTGAACAAATGATTGGAGCTAGTGCGCAAGCACTGGGCTTAGATTGGGCTGAGAACGTAGAAGAGTATCACAAACTCTATCGGGCAATGATAAGCCTGTCACGCGAACGGAAGCGCCGTATTAATATGATCGAGATCGAAGACAGCCGGATATCATCCAACGACTTTTGGCCAATCTGGCAAAGGCTAATTAGTGATGGGGTATTAACGATGGATGAAATTTTCTGGTTT
>Ga0172380_10000830_pt1 | contig 56288 bp, 49 predicted proteins | sample Leawe162metaG_FD_119747 | JGI IMG/M metagenome (GOLD analysis project Ga0172380, IMG submission 119747) | Leachate microbial communities from a municipal landfill in Southern Ontario, Canada - Leachate well 162 metaG | ecosystem: Engineered > Solid waste > Landfill > Unclassified | place... | reverse complement strand
TCTTAGTGGTTTAAATTCTTTTTCTTTTATTATTGTCTTTATGTTCTTCCAGACATTGTTCTTTCCCTTCATAAATGAAGGGAGAAGGAATTTGAATAAGAAAAATGGGAATAAGAAGAAGTTGCGGAAGTAGTGGAGGAGGATTTGGAGTTTGAGGTGACGAGAACGGCGATTAAAATCAGTGAATGTACCCACGACATCTTTTCGTTTAAGAGCTTGATGTGAATGCCATAGTCCATGCCAAAACCAATACTTATCAAAAGAAGCAATCTTTTTAGATTGATCCATAATATCTTTTTGTTTACCTTTTAGATTGTCACGAGGAGGGTTGAAGTATTTCATATTATAGATAATTTTTTAATTGAAAATTTTATCCTCCCAAAAGGCGGACAAGTTAGAAATTAGGAATTAGGTGAATTAGAAATTATTATTATATTTTTTAATAGTTTTTTAAGTGAAGGTATTATAGCATAGGTTTTTATTTTGTGAAAATGCTTTTTTGTTTACTTATCCCGTCCCACAAAAACTTCTTTTACCATTTCTATATCTTGTTTTATTTTTTTCAACAATTCTTCATGCGAATCATAACGTTCTACTTCACTTACCTTTTGTACCAAATCTACTTCAAGATACTTGCCATACAAATCAGAATCAAAATCCAAATCCAAAATATGCACTTCAAATTTGAAAGATTTTTCTTTTGACATAATTACAAAAGCGCTATTATATTTCTTATTATCAATTGTAACAACTGAAGCAAAAACACCAGTGGTAATATTCATCCCCTTTTTTATTTGACAATCAATATTGGCTGTAGGAAAACCAAATATTTTTCCATTACCATCACCATGTACAACAATACCTGAAAACATATACTAATACCCATTATTTTTATTATTTTTTTGATAAAATTTCCAAAGCTTTTTCTATACCCTTGTCCACATAATCACCTACTTTGTCACCCTTAGTATTATTTTTTTGGACAAACATATCACCATCGACAGTTATATCTGGATACAAACCTATTTTGTTTATTTGACGATCTTTGGGAGTGTACCATTCAGCAATAGTAATTTTCAAAGCTGATCCATCTGGCAAAACTTCAAATTCCTGAACAGAGCCTTTGCCATAAGTAGTCTTACCTACCACAGTAGCTACACCATAATCTTGCAAAGCACCAGTAACAATTTCTGAACCAGAAGCTGTACCATTGTCAACTAATATAATTGTAGGAATACCCACAAATCTATGTTTGCCTTCCTCAGAATTATATTTTTTTGTTTGACCATCATTTGTTTTTTCTGAGACAACGACACCTTGATCTTTGGTAAGCCATTCGGCAGCCACTTTGACAGAAGTATCAAGATAACCGCCAGGATTACCACGCAAATCCAAGACAATACTTTTTGGAGATTTGAGAATAATTTCTTTGACAGCTTTGTCAAATTCAGACCAAGTATTATCATTGAAAAAACTAACACGTAAATAAATAATTCCCTTGCCTTTGTCTTCCCATTTTACTGATGGCAAGTCAATACTATCACGCATAATTTCAATATTTTGTTTTTCAAATTTTTCACCTCTTTCTATTGTCAAAGAAACAATAGTTTGTTTTGGACCTCTAATTTTCAATACTACTTCTTCTACACTCAAAGAACTAATATCTGTACCATCTACAGCCAAAATCACATCACCTGCTTTTAGACCAGCTTTTTCAGCTGGAGAACCTTCCAAAGGAGAGACTATAGTAATTCTATCATTTTGCATTCCAATTTCAGCACCTATACCCTCAAAAGCTCCAGACAAATCACTAACAAAAGCCTTAGCCTTCGATGGTGGAAAAAAAACAGAATAAGGATCATCCAAACCTTTTACCAATCCTTCTATTGAAGAATAAAACAAATCAACATCACTAACTGGTTGTTTGACATAATTCTTTTTTATCTTATTCCAAATATCCCAATATTCTTTGAAATCTACTTGATCAGATCGACTATTACCATAAAGATTGACTACTTTGGTAATGTCTACATTACCACTACTATTTAACAAATTATTACCAATATCTCTACTAATACCAATAGTTACACCAGTAAAAAATACAGCTACAATAAAAATACCAGATAAAACAATATTTAAAATTTTTCTTTTAGGCATACTATATATACTAATTATTCTTCATAAGTTATTTTGGCTCCCACAGCTGAAAGACGCTCAGCTAATTTTTCATATCCACGTTCAATGGTATAAGAATTACGCATTATTGATCTACCCTTAGCAGCAATCATAGCTACAAGTAAGGCTACTGCTGGTCTAATTGCTGGCGGACACATCAATTCATTGCATATTAGCTTGCTTGGACCTTCTACAAAGACACGATGTGGATCTAACAAAGTAAGATTAGCTCCTAATTTTTGAAAATCAAGAAAATAAATCGCTCTATTTTCATAGACCCAATCATGAACCAAAGTCCTGCCTCTGACTTGAGTTAAAATTGGCACAAACAAAGGTAGATTGTCGATATTAAGACCTGGAAAAGGCCTACCATAAATTTTGTCAGGCAAAGCTTGTAATTCTGATTTAAAAAATTTGATATCTACTATGTTAAAATATCCATTGGCTGATTTACGTTTATTTTTTATTTGAAATTTTTGACCCATGACTGACAATTTCTCTAATTCTAATTCCAAAAAATCTAATGGACAATTTTTGATAGTCAACTCTGATTTAGTAGTAATAGACAAAGCTATAAAAGTCATGGCTTCTATAGGATCAGGCATAATACTGTATGTTTTTATGGAATTTAATTTTTTGACTCCAGTAATCTTCAAAGTCGTATTACCAATTCCTTCAATTTTGGCACCAGCAACCTGCAAAAAATAACACAAATCTTGCACCATATAGTTTGAAGAAGCAAATTTGATAGTAGTGACTCCAGGAGCTAAAACCGCTGCCATAATTGCATTTTCTGTTGGTGTATCCCCTGACTCATACATTACAATATCAACAGCTTTCAAAGGTTTATTTTTTACTTCATAATATTTATTTTTTGATTCTACACTAACACCAAACTTTTCAAGAGCAAACAGGTGTGGCTTGACAGTACGCTCCCCCAAACGGCAACCTCCAGATTTATAAATTTTGAATTCTTTTTCACGAGCAGCCAAAGCACCAAGCAACATTAGTGAAGATCTAGTCACTTCTGTAGCTTTTTTGTCTATTTTATCCATAGTCAATTTGGACGAAGTATCCAAAAAAAGAGTGTGTTCATCTTTCCAAGCAAATTTTACTCCAATACTTTTTAATATTTCCAAAATACGAAAAACTTCCTCAATATGAGGCATGTCCTGCAACAAAACTTCTCCTTGAATCATCAAAGAGGCGCAGAGAATAGCTACTGCGGAATTCTTGGCAGTATTGACACTCAAAGCTCCTGATAATTCTTTGCCACCCTCAATTACAAATTTAGCCATAATAAAATAGTTGATAAATATTTGAAAATACGTTATGATTATACATGAAAAAGACATAAAAGGCAAACATGGACAAAATACATGAAAAAATATTAAAAACTAGACTAACTAGACCAATCAGACTTACTATTATGATCCTTCTAGTTAGTTCTTTTTTTGTAATATCTCCAATCTTAATCGCCTATAGCTCTGGATACCGCTATGATTTTGTCAAACACAAAATAAAACAAACAGGTATACTCAATGTAGATGTCCTACCAAAAGAAGCTCAAGTTTTTTTGAATGGTGCAGAATTGGCACAAAAAATACCATTCAATTTATCACTCTACCCTGACACCTATTTATTGACTATCAAAAAAGATGGTTACAAAACTTGGGGAAAAAATATTAGTGTAAACAGCAAACAAACAACTTATATAAATTACTTTAGTTTATTGAAAGATGGGTTACCAATGTTTACAGAATTATCCAATGTCCAAGATATAATAGGAAGTCATAATTCAGACAATATTTTATTACTGACTTTGGCACCAAATGACAAATACAATATTATATATTTTGATATAAAAAATAATACTACCAAAACTTTGGAAAATAATACTGATATTATAGATTATTCTGTTTCCCCTTTTGACAACGTTGTCTACATTATCAAAAATGAAAATGGACAAAAAAAATTAGTCCTCTATGATTTGAATAAACCAGAAAATAATCAGGCTGTTGATATAGATACTTCAACAAATACAGTCCAATGGAAAAATGAAAACAACAAACCACTCTCTACTACAAAACAAAATCAAATTATAACTATTGAAAAAAATGGTACTACCAAAAATTTGACTAGTACCACTACTAACAAATGGTACGTCGAAGACAATGAAAATGTCTGGTTCTATGATGAAAACACTATTTTCGATAATAAAATTACTTATCATCTACAAAATAAAATATCCGAAATAATAAGTTTAAACAAAAATAGAATACTTACCAAAACTTTAGATGGTTTCTTAGTTTACGATTTACAAACAAATCTAGAAACAAAAATAAATGGAAAAAATTTATTTTGGAATGAAACTAATCAAGACTGGATAGTTTATTCTGATTGGGATATAACAACGATAAAAGAAGATGGCACTATCAACTTACAATATCGTACTGGTGAAAAAATAAACACCCTTCAACTTTTGGATGAGGGCAGAATATATATTTTACAAACTGAAAATGAAATAAAAGCAATAGATATAGACCAATATCTTCAATTTCCAATTTTGAAAACTACCGAAAACAAAATTTATATAAACAAAAAATATAGAGCATTATTTTATACAACCGGAAAAGAACACAAACTGTACAGACTAGATCTCTAGATTTCTACAATTGTCTTATCACCTATAAGCATGTTTCTACCATCTGTGGTAGATTTTTTTATAATCTTCACATTTTTGCCAATCAGACTATTTACTATAAATAAATCTACGTCAATAAAAGTATTGTCCAAAATAATAGAATCTTTTATAGTAACATTTTTTATTTCACAACCAGAACCAATAGTAGTATTAGGACCAATTTTGCAATTGGACAAAATACAGTTTTCACCAATAATTACTGGTCCATCCAAAATTACATCTTTGGCTACTCTAGAACCTAGACCGATATGAACTTTACCTTTTATTTGCACACCATCTTCTACAGTACCGTGATTAGGAAAATTAGTGTGTGACATTTCTTCCAACAAAAGACGATTGGCAATCAACAAATCTTCTATTTTACCAGTATCTTTCCACCAACCAGTTATTTCTTTGTAACCAACATTTTTATTATTTTTCAAAAAATTAGAATGAATACTAGAAATCTCATATTCTCCTCTATCACTTTTTTCAATATTTTGGAAAGCTTCAAAAAATATTTTTGGTCCGTACAAATAAATACCAGTAACAGCAAAATTATTTTGTGGATTAGCTGGCTTTTCCAAAACATCTATTAATTTTTTATTTTCATCAAAAATTGGTACACCAAATCTTTGTGGATCTGGGACTTCTGACAAAGCCAACATACAATCAAACTTACCGTTTTCAAATTCTTCAAACATTGGTTTGATGCTACCAAGTATTACATTGTCTGACAAATAAAACATGAAAGGTTCGTCCCCAATAAATTTCTTAGCTTCATTCACCACATGAGCAATACCTTGTGGCCCACCAGTCTGTTCAAAAAATTTTATTTTTATTCCCCAATGACCACCATCTCCAATAAAATTTTCCAAATCTTTTTCACCAGGATTAGTATTGATAAAAATTTCTTCAATACCAGCTTCAATAGCTTTTTCAATAGCATGAAAAATCATGGGCTTATTTGCCAAAGGTAGTAAATGTTTATTGATTGTAGTAGTGATAGGATGAAGTCTTGTTGCTCTTCCCCCACCAGTAAGTATTGCTTTTTTTATTTTCATATAACATTGATTACACTGATTTTAAAAGATTCCACTGAAATTAATTACCTTGTTTAAAATTTTTATAATTTGCAAAACGTTTTATATCAAGACTATCATTACAAAAATTAATTAATAGGCCTATTTCCAAACCACTTGCTTTTAGGTAAGAAATTGTTTGTGAATAAAATAATTTTGGAATTTCTCCTGAAACAGCTTTTAATTCAATGACAATCTTTCCTTCAACCACCAGATCCAATCTGAAAGTACCCACACATTCATTCTGATATATTACATCAAATTCTTTTTCACTACAAACTACCAAACCTTCCTTTTCTAAATCTAAAATCATAGCTTTATGATACATCTTTTCTTGAAATCCAGGACCGATCTCACGATGTATTTTCATGGCTATACCAATTATTTTTCTTGTTAAATCACTCTCTTTATACATAATCAGTGAAATCATTTAAAATCAGTGCAATCAATGTTTACCACCAAATCAGACCTTTCACAACTACATAATAATACAACTTCATTATAGGATTGGCAAGATAATTGACCAAAAAATTATCAGTAGAAGCATCTTGAAAGACAATTTCTGACACACTATGACTCAACATTTCTCTATCACTTACTTTTCTATTCTGTTGAATAATTTTTCTTTTCTTAAACCAAATAGACCAGTTTTTGAAATTCAACCAATACTTATACACTTCCCATCTTTTACTTGCATAACCATTTTTGAAACTAAATAACCAAAGTCCTAATTCCAAACAAATAGCAATTGGCAACAAAAACAAAAGTGTTAGCCATTTGAAATACATAAGCATAACAGCATAACGATTTCTTTCCATCCAAAAAAATTTCATAATACTTCTAGAAAATTGATATTGATGATAAAAAATAGAATCTCTAACTAAGACAATTTTGTATCCCAAACTTCTCATACGAAGTCCCCAATCCAAATCTTCATGATAAATATAAAAATCAGCATCCCAAGCCCCATATTTTCTGATAAGCTCTGTACTAATCATAAAAGCAGCACCACTAGCATAATCTATTTCTTTTATTTTTGGTAACACAACATCTTTAATTTTTTTTCTGTAATCATTACAAAAACCAAGACCGAGATAATGAAAAGAATTTCCAGTGCTATTGATAAGCTCAGTTTCTGGATGAAGCAAAAGAAGAGATTGTGCAATAGCAATCTGTTTGTCAGCTTCCAAAGTTTCTACCAAAGGTTCAAGCGCATTGGTAGCAAAAAACCCATCATTATTATGAAAGAAAACATAATCAAAATTATTTTTTACTGCCCACTCTGCTCCTTGATTATTACCAACAGCAAAACCCAAATTTTCTTTGTTGGTAATAATGGTTGTATGGGGTATTTCAGAACCAGACAAAGACATTACAGTATCATTTATATAATGAATAAAGCTACCATCTTTTTCATGCTGATTGGAAACAATAACCAACTCTACTTTATCTTTTGGATAAGTAATTTTCTTAAGAGCAGAAACTAAATTATCTACATAAGATTCATTATGATAATAAAGTAAATACACTATGGCTATTTTTGGATAATTTTGCATAAAAATTATTTATTTAATCTTAATTGTTTCTCTCCTCATCGAAATGAAGTCTGATAAAATTTATGGCTATATCGCCACTTCCACATATACTTGAACCAACTATTAGCATGAATACGTGCCAATTTATTTTTGAATATTGCTTTGAAAATTCCAGGAACTTTGGCAGATTCTCTAGTATGTACATGATTTATCACAATGTCATGGACATAATATACTGGATATTGTTTTTCCCACATTTGATGACACCAATCAGCATCTTCCAAATACATGAAATATCTTTCGTCAAAGAAACCAATCTCATCAGTGATTTCTTTACGAACAACCATAGCAGCTCCCAAAACCCAATCAACAGGTCTGGTAGAATTATGATCAAAATCCTTCATTTCCAATTTGTCAGCATGTTTTTTGACCCATTTGTATTTCTTATCAAAATTTATTTGTTTCAAAGGTTTTATAAGTATTGAAGCCAAATCAAAACGATAACAAGTATATTGCAGACTACCATCCATGTTTAATAATTTAGGACCAATACAAGCAATCCTTGGATTTTTGTCCATAAACTCTACGATTCTTTCAATTGTTCTAGAATTTTGCGGTATAATAACATCTGGATTCAGAGCAAAATAATAACGAGCCTCACAAGATTTGAAACCAAGATTATTACCTTTACCAAAACCCACATTACCAAGAGCATCTATATAATTTACTTTTGAAAATTTACTATTCAATTCTTCTTTTATTTTATCTTCATTCAAAGAATTGTCTACCACAGTAATTTGCACATCATATTTGCAATCTTGTATATCTGAAAACAAAGATGAAATAGCTAGAGATATATCATCTTTTCTTTTGTAGTTTACAAATACTATATTTATATCTTTCACAATAAAAGGCTTAAAAAGCTAAAAAAGCTTGAAAGGCCAGAAAAGCTTTTTAAGCCTTTCAAGCATTTCAGGCATTTCAAGCCTTTTTCAACTCCACCATTTTCTCAATTCCTTATAACTAACTTTTCTCATTTTTTTTATTTCTTCTCTACGAGTTTTTAGTAGCTTCCTATTTTTCCAAATAACCAACAAACCTTTCAAAACATTTCTATCAAAAAACAAAAGAAAAATAAACTTCTTTAATTCATACCATTTTATCCACAAAAAATCAAGTAGATAGTTTTCTAAATATTCATTTTTATAAAGTGTCATCAAGTGATTTTTGTAACTATGATATTTGATCCACTGAGATTGTTTCTTCTTGTTTTCTATAGTAGCTGTATCACCCAATCTTTCCTGAGCTTGAGCTGATCGATCATGATAGGTTACAGTGTCCAACAATACAAAAGATTTGAAACCAGAAATTCTCAAACGCCAAGACAAATCAACATCTTCTTTGTATGATTCATACAAATTATCAAAAAAATTACCATCAGAAAATTCTACTTGCTTGATACACTCTCTTCTATACATTGGCAAAGACCCAGAAACTCCAAAAACCTCTAAAGCCTCTCCACGCATTCTGAAAGATAATTCCATTTTAGCTTTCTTTTCATCCCAATCTTTTCCAACATATTTTTCTATCACTCGTCTATTACGCAAAACTTTTAGTCCCAATGCATCAATCCTATTAGTCAAACTTTCGGCAAAATCTGTTTCAACATCTAAAAAATTCCACTTCATTAGTCTAGGTGTGACTACTGCGACATCTTCATTTTCATCCAAAAACTTTACCATTTTTTCAAAAGCATCTGGCATCAAGTACATATCTTGATTAAGTAAAAGAAAATATTCACTCATTCCACTTTCCTCATTCCCCATCCCTCTATAAAGTTCATTGTGTCCACCTGCAAAACCCAAATTTTTTTCACTTTCAAAAAATTCGTTAGGAATATCAAAATTTTCCAATTCTTTTTTTATCAATTCTTTTGTATTATCACTTGAAGCATTTTCCCAGATATACAATTTCCAATCTTTGAATGTCTGTTTTTTTAGAGAATCAAAAAGATAAGGAATATATTTTGCACCATTCCAAGTTACTAAATGAATTGATAATTTTTGTGACATAATATAGATAAATATACAATACTAAAATTACAAATTCCAAATAATAAACAAACCACAAATTCCAAAATTTTTATATTGTTTATTGTAATTTATTTGGAATTTGTTTATTTTTATTTGTTTATTTTGAATTATTAAATTTATTAACTAAATATACCATTACAATTCCCACTGGCCTTACCAACCAAATCCACATCCATTTATAAAATGGTTCCCATTTTTGAAAATAAGTCAGCATACTTCTCGTAAAATTCTTTTGCTTCCATAGACTTTCTTGCTTCTTGAAACTTTGTCCAACATAATCTATAGCACTAATCATTGGACTATAAACAACTTTTAAACCCATCTTTTTTACTTCCCGACAAATATCTACATCTTCATACCAAATATAATATCTCGGATCAAAAGCAAAGCCAAGTTTTTCAACCACACTTCTTCTCATTAGCATAAACGAACCACGTACAGAATCTACTTCTTGTTCTTTTTCACTATCAAAATCTTTCATCAAATATTTATCCAAAATATTAGGAAACAAATGTGGCAATTTCAAAATTAAAGCAATTTGTTCCCAAACACGAGGCAATCTTCTTGGTTTAGCGTCTTCATTTAATTTACCATTTTCATCTACTAATTTTGGACTAACAATACCAACATCTTTTCTATTTTCTAACCAATTAACTATTGTGTCAATACTTCCCTCTTCTACTTTCATATCAGCATTGAGGAAAAGCAAATATTCACCAGTACTAATTTCCATACCCTGATTATTGGCATGAGCAAAACCAGTATTTTCTGTATTTACAATCACTTTGACATTTGGCACTGATTTGGCAATTTCTACAGTTCTATCTTTGGAAGCATTGTCCACCACGATTTGTTCAAAACTAATATTTTTACAACCAGAAATCACTGACTTGAGCTGTCTAGCAATTTGTAGTTCATTATTCCAAGTGACAGTAATTATAGATAACTTCATAGATATCTCTTATACTAGCTTATTTTGAAGGAAAAATCAAGTCAAAAAACAACTCTTTTTGAGAGTTGTTTCAAATGAACAAATTTATTTAACAAGTTGGTCCTGTTGTACTACTCTTACTTTCTTTTTTTGCTTTAGCATACTTTTCCATAGTATCACGTATAGCAACATGCACATCTCGCATATGTATACCAATTTTTGCCAAATTTTCTGATGCTAAGAAATTATTTGATCTTGTTTTTATGGCTAGACCTTGTTTGACCAAATCATCATTAGTAATCCATTCATTTTTATGTTTAGGATCAACCAATTCTTCATACAAAGCAATTGTTTCTCTATGTTTGAGTGTTCCAGGATTGGTAACATGAAAAATTCCTTTGGCTTTTTTCTCAAGCAATTGGTGAAAAACATCTATCAAATCATCTACAATAGTTACACTATTTTCCACATCAATTACTTTTGGATAAGTCGTAATTTTGTCTATCAGATTTCTTGGTGCTGGCATCCAATCAATTGGCATACGAATCCTGGCAATTCCTACATTATCTAATGTTGATAAAACTAAATCAGCTGCCCACTTTGTTCTAGAATAAGTGACTTCTGTTGGATTTCCCATATCACTTTCTCGCCATTTTTTGTCCTCATGATTTGAATCACCATAAAAAATACAACCAGAACCAATATGAAGAAGATACACTCCTCTTTCCTGACAACCCTCAGCAATAGTAATTGGCAATTTGGTATTACCAACAATCGTCTCCAACTGATGATTTTCACACCAATCTACATTTGGCTTACCAGTAACACCAGCTGCATTCAATACTGCATCTGGTTTGTATTTATCCAAAAGTTCCAAGACATCTTCTTTGGAGTTTACATGGCCATTAGCAATAACAGCTTCTTCTCCCCAGGTTTCTTTACAACGGTTACCCACATAACCATTGCCTATTATCAAAATCTTCATAAAAAATTAGTTAGTCATTTAATTAGTGTTAGTTGGCTGGTTTACAAATTATTTATAATGACAAATTTCAAAGCTCAAATTTCAAATCAAATCCAAAATTTTAAATGACAAAATAATTTTAATATTTGAAATTTGATTTTTATTTGTAATTTGGATTTTGTATTTTGAAATTAAATCACCTATTTATATAAATAAATAATAAATCTAGAATATCAACGTTCTAAATATTGTCTTTTATAGTACTTTTGATACTCACCACTCAGACATCTTTTCACCCATTCTTGATTATTTTTATACCAATCTACCATATCTTTTAGACCATCGTCAAATTTTATTTTTGGTTCCCAATCCAATTCTGTCTTGGCTTTGGTAAAATCAATCGCGTATCTACGGTCATGCCCTGGCCTATCTTTGACATATTCAATATAACTTTCATCTTTGCTCATTATTTTTAATAAAGTTTTTGTAAGTTGCAAATTGGTCAATTCATTATTTCCACCAAGACAATATGTCTCACCTATTTTCCCTTTTTGCAAAATCATATCTACACCACAAGCATGATCAAGTGTATGAATCCAATCTCTTATTTGTAAACCATCACCATAAACAGGGACTTTTTTGTTTTCCATCAAATTGGCAATAAAAAGTGGCAAAACTTTTTCAGGAAACATAAAACGACCATAATTATTTGAACAATTGGAAATAGTCATTTTGATTTCATAGGTATGAAAATAAGCCCGTACCAAATGATCAGCTGCTGCCTTACTAGCACTATATGGACTTCTTGGATCATAAGGTGTTTTTTCATTAAAAGCTGGATCAACATCTTTCAAAGTACCAAAAACTTCATCCGTGGAAACATGATGAAAACGTTTATCATACTCACGAACAGCATCAAGCAAAACTTGAGTACCCAAAACATTACTGCGTATGAAAGCGCTAGGATCCATAATAGATCTGTCTACATGAGTTTCAGCCGCATAATGAACTACGACATCTACATCTTTTACCAAAGAAAAAACTAACTCTCTATCACAAATATCACCTTTGACAAATTTATAATTTGTATTATTTTCAATATCTTTCAAATTTTCTAGATTTCCAGCGTAAGTCAAAACATCGAAATTGACAATCTCATCTTCAGGATGTTTTTCTAACCAATAATGTATAAAGTTTGATCCAATAAATCCAGCCCCTCCAGTAACTAGTAATTTCATAATTTTCTATTATAATAAATGATGTCTAACAAGTGACCAAGCTGCCATTGTTGGACCATTGAAAATTTCATTATTTTTTATCATTTCATCAATTTCATCTGGTCTACGATACAAAATATCAATTTCTTCTGAGTCATCTAATTTTTGATCTCTTTGTTCAAAAACATGAGCCAAATAAACATGTATTTCATCTTTTATACTAGAAGGTGAACTTTCAAAAACACCTATCTTTATAATTTCATCAGCAATGCAACCTGTTTCTTCCAAAAGTTCTATTTTGGCCACATCCAATGAAGTCTGTCCCGCTTTCCTGCGCCCAGCTGGAAACTCTATACTTTGTTTATCTGCCAAATATCTATGCTGTAATGTCAAAACTATACTATCGTTTGGCATAACCGCAACAACCATTGCTGAACCACCCAAAATTTCCATATAAAAATAATCACCCTCTTTACCGTTTGGCTTGATATATCTATCATGCTTATAAGTAGACCAAGGATTTTTATTTAGAATTTCCTCTGATATTTTTTCTAGATGTTTTGGCATAGTAAAAGCTTATACAAGGCTTACAAGGCTTACGAAGCTTACAAGGCAGAATGTAAGCCTTGTGAGCCTTGTAAGCTTTGTAAGCCAAAAAACGAAAATTATTTATTAAACAAACCAAATACTTCTTCGACAGTCTCGTCACCAGGATTATGTACTATTGAATGCATGTTTCCACCACCATCACCATTGTAGCGTGGCATAATATGAATATGTATATGGGGTACAGCTTGTCCACCTATTTCACCATGGTTCCAGCCAATATTATAACCATTTGGTTTCAAAATCAAATCTATTTTTTCTTGAGCCTTTTTTACAGCCAACAATAATTTGCCCACATATTCTTCATCCAATTCTAACAAATTTTGTGCATGAACTTTTGGTATTACCAAAGTATGACCTTTGGTACTAGGTGTAATGTCTAGAAAAGCCAAAGTGTACTCATCCTCATAAATAGTATGATTTGGTATTTTCCCAGCAAGTATTTTGCAAAATATACAATTTTCCATATTTTTATAAATGAAATACCTAGCAGCAAGCTGACGAGGTATCAATTAGATTATTTCGCAGTAAACTGCGAGGAATTAAACCTTGTCCGCCTTGGGCGGATTAAATATAACTATTATTATAATAAACTAATCAAGACTTTTTTTCAACTACCCAAACATACATAGACAAATCTCCTAAATCGTAGTCAGACAGCTTAGCATCCAAAACTTTTTTCTGTTCTGAAGTAACAGACTCTTTTGGTATAGCCAAAATACATCTATTACTTCCAGTTATACCAAAAGCTTTGTCCAACATTGATAATTCAAAACTAGTGTTTAACAAAGATTGATAAATATTAGTTAATTCAGGTTGGGCAAACTGTCTATCTATTGGAAAACCGCCTCCCACAATTTTTTTATTTGAAAAATATTCCAGAGTAAGCAAAGTCCAACTATTACTAATCACACAATAATGTTGATCATCTTTAATTAGACTAAAAATATATTGATTAGCTTTGTACTCATTTACAGAAACCACTTGCATATCTGGCCCAGAAGAATAAGCAGTAGTACCAAACAAAATAATTAAAGTGACTAAGGAAAAACTAATTATTTTTTTGTCTAAAATTCTCTTGAAAATTCTTGTATTATAAATAGTATAAAAAGAACCAAACAAAATAACCAAAGCCAAAACAGGATCAAGTCTACGTATAAACAGATGATCACCAGAAAAAAATATCCAACCAACAATATAACCACCAGCTACCAAAAAAGAAAACAAAGTAACAATTTGCCATTCTTTTCTTTTTTCTTTTAGAAGAATATAAAAAATACCAATAAAAAATAAACACCAAACACCAAACATAACCAAAGGTATGTGCCATCTAAAAATATTAAAAATATTAGGAACAAAAGCAATCAAAGGCGTATGATTAAAAAAAATATTACCAGTCAAAATATCCTCACTTCGGATAGCTAGAGCATAAGTAATTCCAGACAAATACCCTACAGTCTGTTTAGCATTTGAAAAGATACTTGGCAAATTATTTAGTACAGACAAATTGGTAATTAATTCAAAAATCGGAATAAAAAATATAGCAGAAAAAGCCAAAATAATTTTTGAACCAAAACTCTTTATTTTATTTAAAATAAAAGAAAAAACAATAATAAAAATAAATAATAAAAAAAATAAAGTATACTGAAATAAAAGTAATGGTAAAAACAAAAATAACATTTTTTTCAAATTATTATTTTGAGATTTTACATAAGAAAAAAATAAAAACAATAAAAACAAAAATAAAATAAAATCAAAACTCACAGGCAAAGTAAAAGCCCCCAAAGCTTGAAAAGAAAAAATAAAAATACTACAAAAAACTAGCCACAAAGATTTTTTTTTTGAATCAAACAACTCCACACCAAGTAAATACAAAAAAATAGGAACAAACACCGACCACAAAATAGTGACTAACCATTTGTTTATTTGAAGCAAATCTACATGCAGACTATCAGACAAGAGAATACTTGTTGCCCACAAATGCCCATAAGAATATTTGGTAGATATCAAAAATGTTTCTGGTATAGCTAAACCAAAAATATTACGAGATAATACTTCTTTGCCAAAAAGAACTGGCAATTCCAGACCTCCATCCATAATCTTTTGTTCTACTGCCATATGTCTCCAGACATCCCCTCCCCACGGCAAAACATGAGACATAGGTAGGTAAGCATGCACAAAAAAAGCCAAAATAATAAAAATAAATAAACTTATTTCTTTGTGCTGTAAAAAATAAAGTAAACTCACGGCAACCAAGCTCAAAACAAAAAAAATCAATAAATAAGCAAAGGGAATAGTTTGCCAAGGACTAAATAACACCTCCACACTAGTGTGCTGTGACAAAATAAAAATACCTAAAGAAAATAACAGGATAAAGACAACTAGTAAAATTTTTACATAATTATTCTCTTGAAAAAAATTTTCTTTTTTGGGATATGATTTATTTTCCAAATTTTTGTAACAAAAAACCAAAGTCAAAAAATCAGTAATAACAAAAGAACAAACTAAAAGAGTAGAATTCAAAGTATAATAAACCACAAATATACTAGATACCAAACCAAGCAAACTAAAAACAGTAAAAAAACCTAACAAAAAATATATCAAACTAGAAAATTTTTCAGCAAATAGAGAAGAAAAAAAACTTTTCCAAATTTGTGAAGTGAAAAATAAAAAACCAAAAAATCCTAACAACTTACTGATAGGAGAAGGAATAGCAATCAAAATTAAAGATAAAATCGTAAACAAAAAATTTTTATTCTTCAAAAAAGTCATACTCATATACCATGCCGAAATAAACTAACTAAAGCAAAGCCTACTGATAATCCCAAAATCACATTGGCTATATTGAGAAAAGTCTGATTTTCAAAAACCAAAGCTATAAGCACACTACAAATTGCCAATACTTGCAAAAACATTTTTATCTTCCCCCACAGATTGGCCATACGAACAGTCTTGAACTTCACACGATAAACAAAAGCCGCAATAATAAAAATAATTTCTATAACCAATACCACAATCCCCAACCAAAAATCCAAATATTTAAATACAAGAAGTAGTACCATAGAGCCAATCAGGAGCTTGTCAGCCAAAGGATCTGTAAGCATACCGAATTTAGTTATTTTATTTTGTGTTCTAGCAAGTGATCCATCCATAGCATCAGTGAAGGCTACTAGTACAAAACAGATAACACCAACATTGTAATACCCAAAAAAAATCAACAAAAAAACAAAAGGGGTAGCAAAAATACGAAATAAACTAATTTTGTTGGGAGTAATGTTCTTTGGCAAAAGACGCAAAATTGTCACAGCCAAAAAATGATCGTGTGGATGCACTTCAGTAGCTGGTAGATATTCAAACAAATCAAAATTCTTATCTTTGAAATCCTTGATAAAAGACATAAATTTGTTATAATAATCAAATTAGACCTTATGACAACACTATTCAAAAAGTATACCACGCTTGCAACCCTTATTACAACCCTTTTACTCTTAGCAACATGGTACACAACAAATCCTATTTTAGGAACTTTGGCTTATGTTTTATATATAGCCTTTTTTGGCTATTCTTTTGGTATTTGTTTTATCAAACAGGAAAACTCATTTTGGAAGCTATTTTTTGGAACCATAGGTCTTATTGCGGTGACCACTTCTTTATTGTCTATTATCTACTGGTTTTACCAAATAGACCAGGCTACTATCTCTTTTACCTTCATATTTACTTCTATTACAATTTCATACCTGTGTAGAAAAAATACTATAGAAGATTTTATTATTTTCAAAAAAAAACAAATAACTACAAAACAAATATCAGACTATCTAAAAAAAAATATTTTAGCTATCATAATTTTTATTGGACAAATCACTATACTGACAATTCTTATAAGTCATCGTTATGACGAGACTATCATTTCACCTTGGACACTTTTTAGTAATAAAATTTTTATACTTTTCTTTCTAGTTTCAGCTCTTTTATTATTTTTTTTACAAAGATCAAAAAACCAAAAAACCAACCTATTACTTATCATACTCCACACAGCTATTATTTTGAACGTAGCTTTTTTTGTTTTCAAATATGGTTATGGTTTTGATCCACACGTTCACGAAGCTACTGAAAAATGGATAAGAGAACATCTGTTCATTGCTCCAAAACAACCTTATTATATCGGACAATATATGTGGGTTGTCTCTACAAATTTTATTACTAAATTAAACATCTCTTGGCTGGACAGAAGTATAGTCCCAATATTAGCTTCTGTCGCTATTCCACTTTGTTTTTATTTTGCCCTCACAAAAAATAATTTTAAAAATAAAATATACCCAGCATTACTTCTAATTTCTTTGATACCGCTCAACTTTTTTATATTTACCACACCAAATAATTTGGCGTTACTTATTTCTCTCATTACAACCTCTTGGATCTGGTATGAAAATAAACATAGTGATATACAAACCAATATTTTTGGTGTTTTACTCAATATACTAACTACTACGATACACCCACTCATCGGTCTACCAATATTTGTAATTTATTTGGCTTCTATTATCTATAAAAAAATATATGCTAATTTCAAAAAAATATTTTATCCGCTGTACATTCTTATTCTCACATTTACTGTTCCTTTTGCTCTATACTTAAATTCTATATTCAACAAAGGATCTTTAATTTGGCAAAATACTTTTCAAAATGCTAAAGTTTTTTTTAATATTTTTGCTAGACCACAATATATCTTCATTGAACGTGGTCCAAAATTATTAAAACTTTTGTATTATTATCGCGATATTTTGAAACCCCTAATAATAATAATCATTATCTTTGGTATTTTCCTAGCTCTAAAAAAATACAAACAAAATATCACTTACTTTTTCATCAGTACTTTTTTGGCACTCACTACATCGTCTTTCTTGATTATCACTTCTATAAAATTCAAAGATGTAATTTCTTATGACCAAAAATTATATGGTACTAGATTATTAGATTTAAGTTTGATTTTATTTCTACCGTTTTTTATTATTGCTATTAGAGAAATATTTATAAAACTAAAAAACAAAATAAGCTGGCAAATTCTTGTATCTATTTTTTTAGCTTTATCACTTCTACTCTCCTGGTTTTTTACCTACCCGACTCGTGACAATATTTCACTATATACTGGACAAAATTTGAGAAAAGCTGATTTAATAGCTGTAAAATTTATTGTTGATAGAAATAATAATAAAAAAGATTATATAGTTCTCACCAATCAAGCAGTAGCTACAGCAGCCTTAACAGAATTTGGTTTCGATGGTTATTTACCAACTTCACAAGGTTTGCAATATTTTTATTCTATTCCAACTGGCGGTCCACTTTATCAATATTTCAGACAAATGGCTTATGTCAAAGCCCAGAGACAACCAATGGAAGAAGCCATGAAATTTGCTGGAGTCAGAAAAGCTTATTTCATCCACACTGATTATTGGAGTCCAGCTGCTCAGATTCGTGATGATGCCAAAGTAGATGCTGACAATTGGTGGGAGCTAGACAATGGTAGAGTTTGGGTTTATGAATATATTTTACAAGAAGAAGAATAATTATTTATACAAATTCAGCAATTCAAAAAAATAATTATCACTATTTTTTTTAAAAATTTTAGTATCAAAATTCTCAGACATCTTTTGTATGTCTGTTTTATTTTCTAGACACCACTGCAATTTTTCTGCCAAATCATTTTCTTTTTCTATATCAAAAAGCCAACCGTTCTCCCCTACTTTTACAAACTCAGGCAAAGAAGAATGATTGCAAGTCAATACAGGTGTAGCAAAATAAAAACTTTCAAAAATTACTGCTGGATAATTTTCATAACAAATCGAAGAAAAAATTGTAACATCTATTTTAGAAAATATTTTTGACAAATCTTCTCTATTTAGTCTCCCATAAAATTTAATGTTACTAAAATCCTGAAACTGTTTTTTCAAAAAATCCAATTGTGTGCCATCACCTACTATATGCAAAGTAGCATTTTTTATATTTTGAAAAACTTCCAATAATTCAAAAATACCTTTGTGTTTTTCAATTTGTCCCACATAAAGAAAATTAAATCCTTCGTGCTTTTCTTTGGAAAAAATATTTGGAAAATCAAAAGTCAAAGGATTGGCCAACAATTTCAATTTTGAATTTTCAAAAAATCCTTTTTCTTTGTAGAAATTTAACAAAAATTGCGATGGAGAAATCACTACATCCGGTGAACCAACCAAATTCTTCATCACCAAAATATGCATTTTCATAAACCAACCACGATAACGACAAGTTTTTTCTTTTGCTTTCAAAATAATTCCACTAGGCTCTACCAACTGTACATCGTGCACAGTGTGTATATTTTTTATTTTTAATTTTCTAATTTCTTGTGGAATCAAAAAACTTAGTCCCATCAAATTGTGCGTATGGACTACTCCTACTTTTTCTTGCTGTAAAATTATCCCCACTTTTTTGGCAATACCAAAATTAAACATATCAATCAAATGCCAAACAAAACGAATTAAAAAAGAATGTTTGTACAAATCCAAAAACCCACAAATATTTTTTTGCTTGATACGATAAATTTTCAATTTACCATTCTCTACAATTTCTTCTTTTGTCTGAGCTGAGGTAATCAAAATTACTTCATTTCCCATAGAAACAAAATAATCAATAGTAGACTTAACAACTTGTTCAGCACCGCCTCTAGCGTATGGTTCGTACAAATTGTGTATTAGACAGATTTTCATAAAATACTCAAATATTTATCTTTGCCACTTATAATATCATAACTTAGCAAAAAATCAATGCTTTTAAAATTGAAAAAAATCTTGTCAACAAATTAAACACAGCATACACACAAAAATATTTTTTTTAGCTTGAATCCAATTCAAATCTGCGGTAATATAACAACGTATTCAAACAACTATTTATGCCAGATATTACTCAACTAGAAAAAATACCACCACAAAATATTGAAGCTGAAAAATCATTATTAGGCTCTATTTTGATTGACAAAGATGCCATGTTGAAAATTTCTGACATAGTAAATGAAACAGATTTTTACAAACGTTCACATTCTTTTATTTACGAAATAATGTTGGAGTTGTACCAAAAAAATGAACCCATAGATGTATTGACTGTAGCAAATAGATTGGAAGAAAGAAAACTACTAGAAAGTTGTGGTGGCAAAAGTTATCTAATAGAATTGTCCAACTCTGTACCAACAGCTTCACATATCCAACAATATGCTGAGATTATCAAAAGAAAATCTACACTTAGACAACTTCTAAACTCTGCTCATGAAATAGCCAAACTTGGTTATCAAGAAGACGCTGATGATGTAGAACAACTATTAGACCAAGCTCAACAGCAACTCTATACTATTACTCAAAAACAAAGCAAACAAACTTTTGTTTCTATTCGCGGTGTTTTGAGTACTGCTTTTGAACGTATTGATGAACTACACAAAGAAAAAGGTAAATTGCGCGGTGTACCAAGTGGTATCAAAAAACTAGATGAACTAATGGCTGGTTTCCAAAAATCTGACTTAATAATTTTGGCAGCTCGCCCATCTGTGGGTAAGACTTCTTTTGCACTTGATATTGCCAGACACGCTGCAACGAAATATAAGGTACCTGTAGGCTTCTTTTCATTAGAAATGAGTAAAGAACAATTGGTAGATAGAATGCTTTGTGCTGAAGCTGGTATTGACTTGTGGAAGATGCGTACAGGCAACTTATCAGACAAACCAGATAGTGATGATTTCCCGCGTATTGGACATGCCATGGGCGTACTATCTGAAGCACCAATTTATATTGATGACACACCTGGCAACAACGTTATGCAAATTAGAACTAAAGCTAGACGTTTACAAGCTGAACACGGATTGGGTATGATTGTTATTGATTATATGCAACTTATGGAATCACACAATGACAAAAATAGTAGTAACCGTGTACAAGAAGTCGCTGTCATCAGTAGAAATTTGAAAGGTATTGCTCGTGAACTAAATATTCCTGTTATTGCTCTTTCTCAGCTTTCTCGTGCAGTAGAACAAAGCAAACCAGCTATCCCAAAATTGTCACATTTACGTGAATCTGGTAGTATAGAACAGGATGCTGATATTGTGATGTTTCTTTATCGTAAAGCAGCTGATAGAAATTATCGTCTAGAAGATATTCCACCAGATGAAAGAAATATTGCCGAAATTCATGTTGCCAAGCATAGAAATGGTCCGACCGGAGTCATTCGTACATTTTTTGATGAAGCTCGTACCTCTTTCAAAAATTTGGATACTGATACAACTTATGAAAGTCCGGAGTAAAAAGGCTGGAAATGCTTAAAAAGCCAAAAAAACTTGAGAGGCTATAATATAAAAACTGCCTTTCAAGCCTTTCAAACATCCACTTTATTTGATAAAATATAGTTATAAAATATTTTTAATTAATTAACAAAATTTTAAATAAAAAACGTATGTTCAACAAACTAAAACAATTCAAAGATCTTCGTGATCAAGCTAAAGAAATGCAAAGTAAACTTTCACAAGAAAGTATTACTACCAAATCAAATGGTGTAGAATTGACTATGAACGGCAATCTAGAAATAACCAATGTAAATGTTTCTGAAGATATGCTCGAAGTTGGTAAAAAATCAAAATTAGAATCTTCTTTCAAAGATGCTCACTCTGATGCACTCAGAAAAATGCAACGTGTAATGGCAATGAAGATGAAAGAAATGGGTGGATTGCCAAATATTCCAGGACTTAGTTAAATCTTTACAAAATAAACAATTAAAAATACACAAATTCCAAATAAATTACAACAAACAATAACAAAAAAATAAAATTTGTGATTTGTATATTATTTGAAATTTGTTATTTTACTATTGTATATTTACAAAAATGTATTCAAAACCCATTCAAAATCTAATCAAAGCGTTTTCTCGCCTACCTAGTGTTGGTCATCGCACAGCCGAACGCTTTGTTTTTTATTTACTAAAATCTGGTAAAAAAGATGTAGCTGAATTGACAATAGCCTTAAAAGAATTGATAGAAAATATCAAAAGCTGTGAAGTGTGTTGGGACTTCGGAGACACTAGTCCTTGTAGTTTTTGTATTGATATTAGACGTGATCACAAAGTCATTTGCGTAGTATCACAACCACAAGATAGAGAAACAATTGAAAAGACCAAAGAATTTACTGGCGTTTACCATATCTTGCGTGGAACTTTGAAACCAGATGATGAAAATATTAGTAAATTTCTAAAAATAAATGAACTAATGACTAGACTCCACAAAAATGAAATAGACGAGGTAATACTTGCTCTCAATCCTGATATCAGTGGTGAAACCACGATGATGTATTTGGAAAGACAAATAAAAAAACTAAAACCAGAAATAAAAGTCACCCGCCTAGCCCGTGGACTTCCGATGGGTAGTGACTTGCAATATGCTGATGAAATAACTTTGAGCAGTGCTTTGAAAAATAGAGTATCAAATAAATAGGCACTAATAAATAAAATTTTAAATACAAAAAAACCGCTTTCAAGCGGTTTTTAATATGTGTTACGTGATACGTGTTACATGTTACATGCTATTTCACTTCTTTCACTTTGATCTTAGTATAACGTTGTCTATGACCATGAACTTTTTTGTAACGTATTTTTCGTTTATATTTTACAACGCGGATAGTTCTGTTTTTTCCTTGTTCTTCACACATTGCAACAATACTTACACCTTCCAAAAATGGTTTGCCGATTTGTACATCAGTACCATCTTCTTTGGCAAGCATCAAAACCTCATCAAAAATGACCTCTTTACCAACTTCAACTTCTAATTTTTCAACTTTTAGGAGATCACCATCTTTGACAAGATATTGCTTTCCACCAGTTTGAATGACTGCAAACATATTTTTGTTTTTAAAAATTTATTATTATTGTCTTGACACAAGACTCTGCTAAGATAAAATTGTTTTTAGGAAACGTGGATATTATACTAAATTAAGTAGAATAAGTCAAGACTAGTCCTCCACAAGGGTCATTTTGTCCCCAATCTTCAAATCATGAGCCTGTGCCCAGCCAGCTGACAACTCCAAGACCATATCATCATCAGTACGTGAAGTATAGCGAATATAAGTTTCTTCTGTATGATTTGGCTCTATCTGTACATTTGGCGCATAATCCACTACTTCCCCTTTTTTGAGCCAAATAATATCTATAGGAAAATTCATATTCCTCATAATAAAAGCGTGTTTACTAAGCATGGCAAAAGGGAAAATCATACCATCATAAGGTGCAATACTAGTCCTACCACCCAGACCTTTTTGTTGACGATAAATACTATCAGCCACGAGGACATGTAAAGTCTGGTTTTTCAAAGATACAGTTGCACTTGGCCAATGAAATCTCTGCCAAAAAAACAAGAATATTGCTACTACAATAAAAACTATAAAAAAATAAAATTTGAAATTATTGTTTTTTTTCATAATATAAGTATATAGATAACAAACAAAATAAAAAACAATTTTAAAAATCTAAATCAATTACATTCCACATTCCTCATTCCCCGTCCCCCATTCCTCACTACACATTCTTCAACTTCTTTTTACTAAACCAAATACCCAAAAGCAACATCACCACAAAAAGAAAAATTAAAGAAAATAATTTTTGTTTACTTTGCAAAAACAAAGCTGAAAGACCAAACAAAAATGAAATACTATATAATAATAATACAGCTTGTTTCTGACTTAGTCCACTTTCCAACAAACGAAAATGTAAATGTTCATTGTCGCCAATATAAATTGGTTTTTTGTTTCTTATACGTTTGATTATCACTCTTCCCACATCCAAAACAGGTACAGCCATTACCAAAAGAGTAATTGCCAATTTCCCACCAGAAATTATAGCCAGACTACCCAATAAAAATCCTGTTAACAAACTACCACCTTCACCAAGAAATATTTTGGCTGGAAACCAATTCCAAACTAAAAATCCCAATGTAGCTCCAGTCAAAATTATAGCCAGCATCGCTACATCAGGCTGATACCATTGTGTTTGTAAAGAAAAAAAGAAAAGAACCAAAGCACCAATAATCACAATCCCCGAAACCAAACCATCAAGACCGTCAAGAAACTTGGTAGTAAACATCATACCCATAAGCCAAAAGAAAACTAACAAATCAGCCACTACTACAAATACACCAAGATTACCAAGACTAATTTTCCAAAAATCAAGTCTAATAATTCCACCAAAAGGATTGGAGATAACATGTGGACCAATACCAGAAAAAATGATAACCAAAGTTGCCAAAATAGGAAAAACTATTTGTAATTTAGGTCTCAAATTATATTTATCATCCAAAATTCCACCAATAACCAAAATCAAAGAACCAAAAAATAATCCCAACAAATTACGCCCAACAATTTCATAAGTGAAATTATCAGTCAAAAACCAGGTTAATAAAACTGACAAGAAAAAACTAAAAAATATAGCTAATCCCCCACCAAGCGCAATAGTTTTCTTGTGAATTTTTCTTTTTTCCTTACCAGCTTTGTCCACTATACCACACTTTCTCATAAGTATAGTCACAAAAAAAGTTGTCACTACAGAGACAAGAAAAGTAAAACCAAAATAAAATAAATAGATAATCATATGAATTTCTAAACAAAGTATAGCAAAAAATGTACAAAAAACAAACTAACCCTTAATCAGTGCAATCTGATATAATCTGTGAAATCAATGTCCCAAACTTCAAAATTATTATTTTGTAAATATTCTTCATCAACTTTATATAAAACTGGCGCAAAATTAGTAGTCACTTCTTCAGTCTTTATGATTTTACCATCAATTTGTACTTCTCTAAATATTTCATTGTAACGAAAATATTTATTACCTTTTTTAATAAACAAATGATTTTTTTCAAAAATATGTATTTTTTCCATTATTTTACCATTATTCAATATTTGCCCTTTTAGATGTTCATCAGTTAGCCAAATTTTTATTTGTAAAGGAAATTTTGAAACATTTCTTACTTTCAAATCTACAAAATTATAAAAAATAGTTGCTCCACTACCAAAAGGCAAGGTACGTCCAGAATCAGGAAAAACATCTTTTGAATGATGATGACGTTCTATTATCTCAGTTGGTGAGTGAAGAAAAATCCAATACAAAAAATTTGACAACTGACACAAACCACCACCCAAACCCTCACTGATTTCTCCACCTGAAAGTAACATCCCATCGACATAACCATCTTCATACCTAGGTTTACCAACAATTTTCCACAAAGAAAATATTTTTCCTGGCGGAATAATTACACCATCCAATTTCTTGATTGCTTGTTTTAGATTAGTTATTTTTTGTTCTTGTAAACGTGGATTACTTACTCCGAGTTTACGACGTAATAGAGATTGATGACGAGCTATTACATTTTCAAAATATTTTACACTTTTTTTGGTTTGCAAACGCCAATCAAAAAAATTTTGGATATTCCTCAAAAGATAACGAACAAAAATAATTGGTTTTTGTAATTTTGGATATTTTTTTGACAACACTACTCTACCAGGATGTTCGTAAATATATAGATAATTTTCAATTTTCTTTCTTAATTCTTTATTTTGCATAATTAATTTTCTTTTATAAACCGCAGATATTATAGCAAAAATTAGCAAAAAATCAACCCCGCCATTCGAGAAGGGCGGGGTTGATTTTTATCAGTACAATCTTTTAAAATAAGCATAACCAGTGTCTAACCATGCTTTACACTAATCTGACAAGCATCTCCAAGTATAATGGTGTCTCTTCTTTGTAATTTATTTTGCAAAATCAATTCAGCTAGTCTATTTTCTATTCTATCTTGGATAGCTCTTCTCATTGGTCTAGCTCCAAATTCTGGATCAAAACCTACATCAGCCAAAGCTTCAAGAGCAGAATCTTCCACACGTAATTCTACACCACGAGCTTCCAAATCCTTAGCAATACTTTTGAGCATAAGTCCTGCAATTTGTTTTATTTCTTCACGATTCAAAGCTTTGAAAAGTACTATACCATCAAAACGATTAAGAAATTCAGGACGATAATATTGCATTAGTTCTCCATGAATCAAACTATTCTTGATAGTATCTAAATCTACATTATTATTCATTTGTGATTGTACATAGCTAGTACCAGCATTGGAAGTAGCAATAATAATAGTACTAGTAAAATCTATGACACGTCCAACACTATCAGTCAGACGTCCGTCATCAAAAACTTGCAAAAACAAATTGAGAACATCTTTGTTGGCTTTTTCAAGTTCATCCAAAAGAACAAGTGAGAAAGGTTTTTGTCGCACAGCTTCAGTGAGTAATCCAGTCCCTTGTTGACCAGGTTGACCAATCATACGATAAATACTATTGGTGTCTTGATATTCACTCATATCCATTCTAATCATTTTGTCTTCTCCACCGAAGTAAACCTCAGCTATAGTTTTGGCTAATTCTGTTTTACCAACACCAGTAGGTCCAAGAAAAAGAAAATTCGCAATAGGACGTTTTTGTGATCTTATTTCTGCCCTAGCACGACGCAAAGCATTTGATACAAGCTCTACTGCTAAATCTTGTCCGACAACGTGTTTGTGCATTTCTTGTTCTAGACGCATTAGTTTGTCTGACTCATTTTCAGTAATACTAGCTACAGGTATACCAGTCTTGTTAGCTACTACTTCAGCCACATCCTCAGCAAACACCAAAGTATTTTGTCCTTTTTTATTTTTTACAAAATTTCCGACTTCTAACAAAAGCGCAATAGCACTAGCTGGCAAATTTTGATCAAAGAAAAATTTGTCTGTCAATGTTACACACTTAGCCAATGAATCATAAGAAAAAAATATTTTATTTTTGTATTCTATTTCCCCAGCTTTTGATTCTAATACACTTATAGCTTGATCTGCATTCATTTCGCTAATACTTACTTTGGCAAAGACTGTGCCAATTTCACTATTTACAATGTGACGATTATAACCTTCAGGCAAAGATGTTGCAAACATTGTAAAATTACCACTACTCAAATATTCAGCCAAAGTTTCTGACACATCCATACTTTGCCCACCCTGACCACTATTCATCCCTGTCAAATCATGCAAATTATTTATAAACAAAATAATATTTTTGGCATGAGATACTTCATTCATAATTTTAATAAGTCTTTGTTGAGCTCCAGCAACAGTCGTACCAGCCATAAGTGATGAAGTAGAAATCTGTACAAATCTTTTATCTAACAATTTTTTTGGAGCCTCACCTGAAATCATTTTTTGCACAATTCCCTCAATGATTGCCATTTTACCGACACCATGTTCACCTACCAAAATAACATTTTCACTACCAGCTTCAATAATATTGAATATTTCTTCTATTTCTTTTTCTCTAGCTACACACTGTGACAAATGCCCATATTTCGCAAAAAGAGTAAGATCTTTACTATAAGCATTCATAAATGGAGTTGCTACCGAAGTCATTGCTTTGTCCATACCATATTTACTCACACCACTAGCAGCTCGTCTAAATTTACGATATTGATCATAAAAATATTCTCTATTTCTTACCCATTCTACAACATTGTCTAATTTCTGATTTTCCACACCCAAATCATACAAAATTTCTTGCAAACTTTCTGATTGTCGCACAGTCGCCAAAAGCAATTCACTGGTACGAATAGAAATATCTTTGAAATTAGCAGATATGACAAAAGTATTAAAAATAATTTGCCAAAAATCATCACCAAAATATTTGTTTTCCAAATCTGTTTTCTTTGTTTTACTTATCAATAGACCAACTCTTGATTTCAAATTTTGAATAGAAATTCCCAAGCGCACAAAAATACCAATAATTTCGTCGGATGAAAGTAAAGTATAAAAAATATGTAGAGGAGTAATCTCCGAATTTTTTTTACTTCTAGCAAACAAAAAACTTTGTTGCAAAACTTCATTAGTATTTTCAGTCAAAAAATTACTAAAATCAAATTTGTTTTTGTGTGAGATCTTTTTTATATCCAACCAATTGGTTGCTGTAATATTATTTTTCTTATCAACATTTTTTTTCAAAAAATTATAATCTATATCTTTTTTTACAGGATTTTGAACAGTAATCCTATAAAATAAATAAGTCATTGCCACAAAACCAAGCCAAAATAAAATACGTATTTTTTCCCTACCATCAAACCAAAAGGAGGCTGTCAAAATTTTATTTATATTTTTGTCAGTTTGCCAAACACTATATACAAGCAAAGCCCAAAAACCTAACCAAAACACCAAAGCCGACAAAATCCTCACAAAATTCAAAATTTTTCTTGCTTTGTGCAACTTAATATTATAAAGTGTCAAAGACTGACCAAAATAAATAAAGAGATTGTTATAAAAAAATCCTGCATGCATTTTTTTACAATTCGGACAATTACGAAATTGCAAAAAACCAGTACCCTGACATTTGTCACAGACAACAATATTTATTTTTTCATTTTTTACAAAAATCATAATAAAATTATTTTTTAATCTAAACTATAGATATCACAGAATCAATCAAAAAATATAAAACACCCATTGGCAACAAAATCCAAATAAAAAATAAAACAATAACCAAAATCACCCAAACCAAAAGACCAATCGTTCTAAAAATAATATTTAAAAATCTTACAAACACACTTACCAGACGACCTTGAAAATCATATTGACCAAACATCGGTACAAAAATATTTTTCAACCAAAGACCAGGAGACATCATGGCATTGACTTCTTTTATCATATTAACGCAAAACATTAGTACTCTTCTCGCACCATCGGTATACCACCAAATAGGAAAATAAAAAAAATCTAAAATAAACTCGATCAACATTCGTTGTAACAATAGTACAAACATAACTCAAATCAAAAATTAATTAATTTAATTATACCACAAAAAACAAAAACACGTAACAGACAAGCTACGTGAATACTTTTGACTTTATGGACTTTATGGACTTTATGGACTTTTGACTCATTATCTTACAGCCACTGAACCATCCAAAATATTTAAATAATCCACATTAGCTACAGCCACTAAATCTGTATTAGAAATTCTTTCTTGCAAACTTTGCATAGATTTCAATTTTGCCACAGTTACATCCATTTTTCTATTTTCATATTCCAAATTGGCCACTTGTCTTTCCAAATCACTGATCATATAACCTTTGGTAGAGACAGATGTAGTTTTCAAAATATACAACACTCCAAAAATAAGAATAAAAATACCAACTGACACACGGAAAGAAGTACTAAATAATAATTTATTCAAAGCTTCTTTCTTTTCACGTAAAGTTTGTTTTTTTTCTAGGTAGGAATTCATAAATTATATTTTTTCCACTACCCGTAATTTGGCACTGCGCGCACGAGGATTTATTTCTCGTTCTTGCTCACTACAAATGACAGGTTTTTTAGTGATTATTTTAATTGTTTTATTATTTTGTGATTTGAAATAATGTTTTACAATTGTATCTTCAGTGGAGTGAAAAGTGATAACAGCAAGCCTTCCACCACTTTGCAATATTTCTACTGCTTGTGGCAAAACTCTTTCTATTACTCCAAGTTCATCATTGACTGCGATACGCAATGCTTGAAATACTTTTGTAGCTGGATGCAACCCACCTACCCAAGGAATTTCTTTATCTGTTTTTAATTTTTTTCTATAAACTTCCAAAATAATATCTACCAAATCTCCAACTGTTTCAATCGTATAATCTTTTCTTTTTTCCACAATTGCTTTGGCTATTTCACGACTCAAATTTTCTTCACCATATTTACGAAATATTTCTTCTAATTCTTCATAATCTTTCAAATCCAATAGTTCCGTAGCACTACATGGTCCATGTGGTAGACTTGTTGCTTCATGTACACACTTGAGATATGTATCATAACGCATATCCAGCATTTCATCTTTTTTAAGGAAACTAAATCCCCTTCCACGTTCTTCAAACTGTGGACTAGACCAACCCAAGTCGATCAAAATTCCAGTAACATTGTCAAATTTATTTTCTTTGACAATCTTGCCCAAATTTTCAAAATTATCCCGAGCGAAAATCACTCTCTCATCAAACTTATACAAAAATTGTTTAGTTCGTAATATTGCTTCAACATCAGCATCAATACCAAGTAATTTACCATCTGGACCGGTGAGTTCCAAAATCTTTTCAGAGTGTCCAGCATCACCAAGTGTACAATCGATAATATTCTTACCTGCTTCCAGGTTTAGATTATCAAGAACTTCTTTTAATAATACAGGTACATGTCTCATAACTTCATATTAGTAAATAGTAAACAGACAACAGTAAATAGTGAATTATTAAATATTCTATTTACTATTTTCTATTTACTTTTTACTTTATTTTAAACACCCAGTTCAAACATCTGTTCAGCAATTTGATTACTTTCAGTTTCTGTACGTTTCTTATAATCTTCCCAACTTTTCTGATCCCACAATTCTAGACGGTTGTACAGACCGGCTACAATCACTTCCTTTTTGAGACCAGCAAAGTTACGAAGATAATCTGGCAAAATGATACGACCTTGTTTATCAATAGTCACATCCATAGCTCCAGCAAGCATCAGACGGGAGAAAGCTCTACTATTGGCTTGTGAAAATGGTAAGCTAGCCAATTTATCAGCCAAAATTTTCCATTCTGATTTGGTATACAAAAATAGACAGTTATCTAGACCTCTAGTTACAACTGCACCTTTGGACAACTCTGTTCGAAATTTCTTAGGAACAGCAAGTCGTCCTTTGTCATCAAGATTGTGGTGATATTCACCAATAAACATAATGATGTTTTTATAGATAAATAGACAAGCATTTTATTTATCTTTTTTTACCAGACGAAACTTTAGTGAAGTCTGGCCCCACTTTTTACCACTTGAAACCATTATATACCACTTTAATAACCTTTTCAACCACTTCAACCCATTTATCCACCACATATCCACAGTTAACAAAAAAATTGGCTTAGATATGCCAATATTTTTTGAAACTAATTATTTAGTCTTTTATCTTTTAATCCCACGTAAACTCCTCTGAAAAGTAATCGCAAATCTATGAGCTTCATCTCTAACACGGATCAAAAGATCTTGATTATTATTTACAAATTTTATAAATTCCCTATCTTTATTTCCAAAAATAAAATCATTTCTCTTACGTTCAGGACCTTTGGCAATACCAACTAGTGGAATATTTAGTTTATATTTTTTTAAAACAGACATAGCAACACTTACTTGTGGCTTACCACCGTCAATTAGAAAAATATCAGGCAAAGGCCAAATATCTTTTTTATTTATAATTCGTACATTCGAGTCATTCGAAATTCGAATGTTAGCATGAGCTAATCTGCGCTCTAATACTTCACACAAACAATCTACATCACTTTGTCCTTCAACTGTTTTTATTTTGAATTTACGATAATCTTTTTTCTGAGCTTCTACACCATCGAACACAACCATACTTCCTACTTTACCAGTAGACCCTAAATTAGAAATATCATATCCTTCTATTCTATTTATTCGTACATTCGGGTCATTCGTAATTCGAATGTCATCCTCAACAAAAGTTTTGTTTAAAAGAGCTATATCATGAATTTTTAACAAAGAATTAATTTGATTACGCAGACGCCCAGCTTCTTCGAAGTCTTCTTGTTTCGAAAACTTTCTCATTTTTATTTCTAGACTTTTTATCAATTTCTTTTTGCCTCCACGCAAAAAAGTGACCAGAGGTAATATCACTTTACTTTTATATTCTCTTGAACTTATTTCTCCCGTGCAAACTCCCAAACACTGACCTATCTGATAATACAGACATTCTCTTTTTTGTCCTGGCTTACAAGTAGAAATAAAAAATAATCTTTGCAACAACTTCATCATCTCTCTAGTCTTCAAACCGGGATATGGCCCAAACAAATGCTTAACCTGTTTTAGTGAACTTATTTTACCACTTTTATTTTTATTGGTCTTTTCTTCACTTTGTTTTAATGTTTTTATGTTTTTATGTTTTAATAAATCCATTTCATGTTGTCTGATATACAAGACTTGAGAAAATTCATCAGTAGTAACCACAATATAGTTCCAACTTCTATCATCCTTACCTTCGACATTATACTTTGGTAAAAATTTCTTAATATAATTAGCTTCAAGAATCACAGCTTCCAAGACTGAATCAGTTTGTTTGATTTTGATATCCACCACTTCATGCATCATTTGTTCTATTGGTCGCATTGAGCGTGCACCACGAAAATAACTCTGTACTCGATTGCGCAGAGATGTTGCTTTCCCGATATAAATCAATTCTTTTGTTTTATTGTAGAATAAATAGATACCAGGTTCAGTTGGAAAACGTTTAACTTTTTCTATCAAATTTTGCATAATAACTTTAAGATACAAATCACAAGTAACAAACAAGAAACAAATTACAAATTCCAATTTTGTGATTTAGTATTTATTATTTGTTTACATCCTGTTTAATATTACAAAGTTGTTTTAATATTTTTATGTTTTAATGCTTTTATGACAAAAATCTCTTCAAATATTTCCCTGTTGAACTCACTGTTGATTTCAAAGCCACTTCTTCTGGAGTACCACAAGCAACGACTTCCCCACCTTTATCACCACCTTCTGGACCAAGATCAATTATCCAATCAGCACATTTTATCACATCAAGATTGTGTTCAATTACCATCACAGTATTTCCTTTTGATACCAAACTTTGAAGTACACCAACAAGTTTCTTAACATCATCATAATGTAGACCAGTTGTTGGTTCATCCAACAAATACAAAGTTTTAGTTGTATTTCTTTTGGCTAATTCTTTGGAAAGTTTTATTCTCTGAGCTTCTCCACCAGAAAGAGTCGTAGCTGATTGACCAAGTTTCAAATAATCAAGCCCAACGCTATTCAACATTTTTAATTTATCAAAAATTTGTGGAATATCAACAAAAAATTCTTCAGCTTCTTCAATAGTCATATCCAACACTTGTGCAATATTTTTTTCTTTATAATGGACTTCCAAAGTTTCCTGATTGAATCTTTTACCTTTACAAACATCACAATCAATTTCTACACTTGGTAAGAAATGCATTTCAATTGTTAGTTTTCCTTTTCCTTCACAATTCTCACAACGTCCACCCGGACGATTGAAACTAAATCTACCAACTTTATAACCACGAATACGCGCTTCTGGAGTACTAGCAAAAATTTCACGAATAGAACCCCAAGTAGCTGTATATGTCGCTGGATTACTACGCGGCGTACGACCAATTGGTTTTTGATCTATTTTAATTATTTTATCAATGTATTCTGTATTCAAAATTTCTTTATGATCACCAATTCTTTTGTTAACATGATTGAGACGATTAGCAATTCCACGATACAAAATTTTGTGCATGAGAGTAGATTTGCCAGAACCAGATACACCAGTCAAACAAATAAATCTACGCAAAGGAATTTCTACATTGATATTTTTCAAATTATTTTCTGTTGCTCCTTTGATTTTTATTTTTGGCGTATGTCCATCTACTTTTCTTCTTGTCTCTGGTACTGAGATTTTTTCTTCACCACGCAAGTATTTACCCGTGAGTGAATCCTTTGCATTGCCATAAACCTTGCAATTAAAGTTATCATCATTTGGAATTTGTAATTTGTTATTTGTTTGTTTTTTGCTATTTGTATCTTTTTTCAAAAGATTTTCCAAAGTACCAGAATATACTATCTCTCCCCCATGTACACCAGCTTTTGGTCCAATATCTACTATCCAATCACTAATTAGAATTGTATCTTCATCATGTTCAACAACAATAATCGTATTTCCTTTATCACAAAGTTCACGCAAAGTAGAGACCAATCTATCATTATCTCTTTGATGCAAACCAATTGTTGGTTCGTCCAAAACATAAAGCGCACCAACAAGCTGTTGTCCAACTTGTGAAGCAAGTCTAATACGTTGTGCTTCTCCACCAGACAAAGTCCCAGCACGACGATTGAGTGTAATATAATGCAAACCCACATTATTCAAAAAAGAAAGACGATTATTTATTTCATTTAGAGCCGCTGAAGCAATTGCCAATCTATTTTCCACCAAACTTTCTATCAGATTTTCAAAAAAAACTTTGGCCTCACCAATAGTAAGAGAAGTCACTTCCCAAATATTTTTTTCAGCAATTTTGACACTAAGCGCATTTTCATTGAGACGTTTTCCCTCACACTTCGGACAGGCATCTTCACTAAAAAGTTCTTTGGTACCAAGACCAGTACAATGACTACAATAACCATAAGGACTGTTGAAAGAAAAAAGACGTGGTTCAATCTCTGGAAAACTATAACCATCTTTCGGACAAGAATATTCTGTACTATAGATATCTTCTGTTTTTGTATCATAAATAATTCCACAAAGTCCATCCGACAAATCTATAGCAGTTTCCACAGCTTCTGAAAGCCTCTGTTTCATTTCCTTAAAGTTTTCTGGTGCAACAAATACTTTATCAATTACAATTTCAATTGTATGTTTTTTATTTTTTGACAAAATAATTCTTTCTTTGAGAGAATACATTTTACCATCAACTCGCACTTCAAGAAAACCATTATTATACATGTCGTACAACATTTGATAATATTCCCCTTTCCTACCACGTACAACTGGAGAAAGAATAATTATTTCTTTGCCTTTTTTGATACGTGATATGTGATTCATGATACGTGATTGAATTTCATCCACTGTCATCTTTTCAATTTTAGTACCACAAACTGGACAATATGGCTCACCAATACGTGCATAAAGCACACGTAAATAATCATAAATCTCAGTAATCGTCGCTACTGTAGATCTTGGATTAGCACTATGAGCTCTTTGATCAATAGAAATTGCGGGACTAAGACCGTCTATTTCATCCACATCTGGTTTTTGCATATTACCAAGAAATTGCCTAGCATAAGCTGACAAACTTTCCACATATCTACGTTGACCTTCAGCAAAAATAGTATCAAAAGCCAGACTAGATTTACCAGAACCAGAAAGTCCAGTAAAAACAATCATCTTGTTTCTTGGTAATTCTAAAGAAATATTTTTTAAATTATGTTCTCTAGCACCTCGAATAATAATTTTGTCTTGCATAGACGTTTCTTAAAATAAAGCTTTCTTACAGTCAAAATTAAATAAATAAAAATACACACCTCAAAACCAATAAGTCTACAGACAACAGACTACTGACTAAAGTTCTATCCATAGTCTGTTGTCTGTAGACTGTAGTCTATTTGGTAGCACAAAAAGCCCTCAAATAAGGGTTTAATTACTTACACTTAATTATCTAAAGAACCAAGCTAATCATACCATTATAGTATTTTTTGTCAATTGTTAGTATACCGTCTTGCATACTTAACGAATTTATTCTACAATAAGTATACAAAAGACATTTTAATCTAAAAAAGTATTTATTCATAATCAAAAAACCTATGCGCAAAACATATCTTTTATTAACTTCAGCTATCGCACTAATGTTGATAGGAGCTGGTTGTAGTAGTACAACAACACCAAACAACACTTCAACAACAGAAACACCACAAGTCAAATTGGCAGAACCTATTGTAACAAAAACAAATACCACAACTACTGATACAACATTAGAAAATACCACAAGCGAATTTATATTATCAGAACAACCAATAACCAAAAAAGGTACAGTAAATCTAAATTGGTCAGCATCACAAGAGCTAAAAGATAAAGTCGAAATATGGAGATTAGTATATGGAAAAGACGCTAATCCTACAGAGCCTGCAACTTGGTATTTTGAAAGAGGACGTTCACATTTTGGCAAAATTTGGTCAGGTCTTCCAAGTGGTAAAGCTCATATCCGAGTTTGCGCTGTTATAAATGATAAATGTGATGTCTATAGTAATGATTTGGAAGTAGATATTAAATAAATTAATCTAAAAACAAAAACTACCAATAATTTGGTAGTTTTTATTTTGAAAAATATCACCCCGCCTTTCGCGAAGGGCGGGGTTGTGTGTGTCAAGGGGGAGATTCGAACTCCCGACCTTAGGGTTATGAATCCTACGCTCTCACCAGCTGAGCTACCCTGACATTTGAAATATACAAATAACAATTTACAAATTACAAATTAAAACTGTTGTTTACTATAATTTATTTGGAATTTGTTTATTTTAAATTGTAATTTTCTACTGTAGCCCGTAGGAGAATCGAACTCCTGTTACTAGGATGAGAACCTAGCGTCCTAGCCACTAGACGAACGGGCCAAAAATATAGTGACTAGTGATTATCTTAAAACAATCACAAAGCCAAAATAATATACTACATTTTCCAAAAAAAGTCAAAGGTCTATATTGATTAAAAAATAAATTACCTACTTGGCTGAACATGATAATACTGCATAATAAACTGCGAAATTTTAGAAAAAGTACGTGCAGCAGTAGTAGAAGCATATACTAATTTTGGTTTACCAAATTTGACAATCATCACATATTTTGGATCATCCACTGGTCCAAAACCAATAAATGTATGATTTAGATCAGTTGTATACCCGCCTTTTCCTGCAATTTGAGCAGTACCAGTTTTTCCAGCCACATAATAACCAGGTACTTTTGCCAAACTACCTTCACCATCATCTACTACTCTTACTAGCATTCCTGACAACAGACTAGCGTTTCTTTTGTCTAGTACAGTTTTTATTTCTCTTGGTTTAGTAATGTCTTCCTTTCCATCAGCATGCACTACTTTTTCTACAATATAAGGACGCATCATTTTTCCACCATTAGCTATAGTTGCATAAGCATTGACAAGTTGTAGAGGTGTGACTGAAATACCTTGTCCAAATGATGCTGTTGCTGTATAACAATCTACTTTATCACCTTTATTAAGATACAAAGAATCTACAGTCCCACCCGCTTCAGTATCCAATTCAATTCCTGTCTTCACACCAAAACCATAAGACTCTACATATTGTTTAAATTTATCTTTACCAAGTTTGTTAGCAATAAAGACCATACCAGTATTGATAGAATTTACTAATACACCAGTCATTGTTTGCAAACCAAAACTTTTCAAGTTAGCATTTTGAATTGGTTTTTGACAATTGGCATCTGCACTACCTTTGTCTACAAAAGTTGTATCTGGTGTTATGATACCCTCATTCAAGGCAGCTGATACAATTATAGGTTTAAAAACTGATCCAGGTTCATAAGGCGTAAATATTGTTTGATTATTATAAGCCTCAGCACTTTCCACATCACCATATTTATTAGGATCAAAACTAGGACTAGAGCACATGGCTTTTATAGCGCCAGTAAAAGGATCCATAATTACTAATGCAGCAGTTTCAGCTTCGTATAATTTTTGTTGTTCTTCCAAAATTTTACAAGCTTCAAATTGCAATGTTCTATCAATAGTCAAAATCAAATCCACACCATCTTCAGCTGGTTTTAGAGCTCTACCTGCCAAAGGAATCCAACTACCTTGAGCTGTTTTAGCACCTTCCAAAAATCCCCCATTACCTACTAATTCCTGTTGCCAATATCCTTCTAGACCATAACGCCCAACATCTTTTCCTGATTCATCTTTACCCAAAAAACCAATCACTTGTGAAGCTAAATTTCCTTCAGGATAATAACGTTGTGAAAAACGAGAAAAACCAATACCAACCAAATTCATTGTTTTTACTTTACTAACAGTTTCTTCATCTACTTTTTGTTCCAATGGTTCATAAGGATCACCTGTTTTTTCCAATTGTGCCAAAACTTTTGCTTTGCGTTCATCATCATAAGAAAATACTTCAGACAATTTTGTCACGATATCTTCAGCTGTTTGATTATCTTTGATCAATCTATCATCTGAATATATAGTGTAAAAATCACGATTGATAGCCAAAGGAAACAAATCTTCTCCATTTTCTGATTCCAAAAAAATTTCCCCACGTTTTGGAAAAAGACTTTCATACATATCTTGTGAACCAGAAGCAAGAGTTGTATAAAAACTATGTTGCAAAATCATCAGAGTAAATAGACGTATAGAAATAACTACAAAAGCACCAGCACAAATCAAAACAGCCAGATTCAATCTAAAATCTGGATTTTCTTTTTTGAAAATTTGTTTTGGTTTTACTTGATAGTTTACTCGCACACGAATTAAATTTTTAATTTAGAAATTTTAAATTTTAAAACAATTTTACAATTTAGAAATTTTAAATCATTTTATTCCTAGAGGCTTATCTCAAAATTTCCTTTAAGGGAAAAATTTAAGAAACCGTAAATTTTCAAAAGATATTTCCTGGATATATACCTCATCAGCCTGAATCAGAGGATTGAACAGTCTAAAGCACGATACTGCGAGGTAATTTATTATACAATATTTTTGCATTTGAAATTAAAAAATTTAGGAATTGTTTTAAAATTCAAAATTTAAAATTCCTAAATTATTATAATTGTCTATGTTTCATCATTCTTTTTTCAGCGACTTCCTCACTAATTATTCCCGCTGCCAAAAGATCTTTTAGAGAATTTTCCATACTTTGCATACCATTGTCAGCTCCAGTTTGGATAGCACTATAAATTTGAGCCACATTACTTTCTTTGATCATATTAGATACAGCAGAATTATTCACCAAAATTTCACGAGCAGCGACACGACCACCCTCTACTGTTGGCAAAAGCTGTTGAGTAATCACTACACGCAACACAGAAGCTAGCTGGATCATTATTTGTTTTTGCTGTGGTCCATCAAATACGTCGATAATACGTTCTATAGCATCTGCTCCAGAAGCAGCATGAATAGTTGACAATACCAAATGTCCAGTTTCAGCTGCAGTCAAAACAGTAGAAATAGTTTCAAGATCACGCATTTCACCTACCAAAATCACATTTGGATCTTGTCGCAAAACATGTTTCAAAGCTTCAGCAAAAGATTTGGTATCTGTACCAACTTCACGTTGTTCAATAAGACTTTTATCATCTTTAAAAACAAATTCTATAGGATCTTCAATAGTAATAATATGAGATTTACGATTTTTGTTAATCTCATTTATCATACTGGCAAGAGTAGTAGATTTACCATGACCAGTTGGACCAACAATCACGACCAAACCATCCATTAGATTGGTAGCTTCAAGCAATTGTGGTTCAAAACGCAAATCCTGTGGTGTAGGTATTTCCTTTGGTATGACACGAGCTGCCAAACCCACAGTACCATTTTGACGATGTAGATTGACACGAAAACGAGTATTGTTGACTTCCATTCCAAAATCTAATTCTAAATTTTCTTCAAAAGCCTTTTTCTTTTTTGAATCCAAAAGAGTAAGGATAGCTTTTTCTAATTCTTCTGGAAATATTGGTTCTTTTTCTAATTCTTTCAAATTACCTTCAATTCTCAAAGTAGGTCTGTCCCCACCAACCAAATGTAAATCAGAAGCACCAACTTTGAGTGCATCTTCAAAATATGATTTTATAGGTTTCATAGTATTTTGGTTTAATAGATTATTAGTTTATTAGTTTATTGGTTTTACTAGATTTTATCTAAAAAATTTATACTTAAAAAGACCTTCCAAGCCTTTCTAGCATTTCAGGCTTTTCAAGCCTTTGGTTAATTTTACCACATATAGCCTACCTTGACAAAAGGACTGTTTTATGCTATAATATGTTGTTTTAGTAATCAAGGAAAAAAAGGCTTAATTAAGCTTAAAATACTCACAAAAAAACATTTTTATTAACAAATACCATTATATATGAAAATAGCCATGATTGGACAAAAAGGCATACCAGCTCTATATGGTGGCGTGGAAAAACACGTACATGATTTGTCTGTGCGTCTAGCCAAAAATAATGATGTTACAGTCTATAGTCGTAAATGGTATACAAAAAATTTAAACAAAAAATTCGAAGGTGTATATATCATACATACTCCAACAATACGCACTAAACATCTAGATGCTATAGTACATACTTTTACATCTACTATTCATGCGCTATTTCAAAAATACGATATCATCCACTACCATGGTGTTGGTCCTTCTTTGTTATCTTGGATACCACGTATCTTTGCACCAAAAACAAAAGTAGTAACTACCTTTCATTCTATAGATAGATACCACCAAAAATGGAATAGTATTGCCAAATTATTCTTGAGAATTGGTGAGAAAACTGCTTGTACTTTTGCCCACAAAACTATTTCTGTATCAGATAGTATAAAGCTATATTGTATAAATGAATTTAATAGAAAAACCACATACATACCAAATGGAGTCAATGAAATTGAACATATTGTTGGTTCAAAAGAAATAAAACAATTCTCTCTTGAAAAAAATAAATATTTTATCATGGTTTCTCGTCTAGTTCCTCACAAAGGCGCCCATTTTCTAATAGAAGCTTTTCACAAATTAAAAGCACAATATCCAAATGATGAAAAAATACAAAAAATAAAATTAGCCATCGTTGGTGGTTCTGCTTATACAGACAACTACATAAAGAAGCTACACATTCAAGCTAGCAATGTCAATGATATAGTCTTTACTGATTTTCAGTCAGGTAAAGTGTTGGAAGAACTATATGCGAATTCTTTGGCTTTGGTACATCCTTCTCTCAATGAAGGTTTACCTATTACAGTATTACAAGGCATGAGTTATGCTATACCAACATTAGTGTCCACAATTACTGAACATCTAGAGCTAATCAAAAATCCAAAAATGCTTTTCAAAGAAAATAATGTAGAAGCTTTGAAAAAATGTTTATATGAATTTTTGAATCTTTCTGAAGAAGAAAGAAAAAAAATGGGACAAGAAAATAAAAAGGTTATTCATGAACATTACAGTTGGGATGTGATAGTGCCAAAGATAGAAATGTTGTATAAAAAATTAATAAAATAAAAAAACGTTCTTAACAAGAACGTTTTTAATTTTGAAAAAACTTTTTTTATAACGACTTTACTACTTTTTCGTATAACTTAATAATTCTTTTGTAATACGTAGACAAATCATTTTCGTTAAACACTCTAGCTCTTAACTCTATACCTATTTTTTTCAGTTCTTCATCTGATTTTTTATACCAATTTTGAACCATAGATACCCATTGTTCTATATTTTTGTGATCAACTAACATATCTTTTGGAACCATTTCTACCAAACCACCCAAATTACTTGCTAAGATCACTTTACCTGCAGCATGAGCTTCGAGTACACTCAAAGGACAATTTTCATACCACTGCGAAGGCATTATAAGAATTCTAGCTTTTTCCAAGGTATTATGTAAAATATCACTAGATTGATAACCAAGTATTTCTACATTTTTTATATTTTCCTTTTCAATAACTGTTTGTAAATATTTTTTCAATGGACCGTCTCCCACTATTTGGAATTTTATATCTAGCAATTGTTTTGCTACTTTTAAAACTAATTCAACACCTTTTTCTTCAGAAAGTCTGCCCATATATAATACATTTTTGCCACCTACTAAAATATTTTCAGTAGAAAAATCAACCAAAGGATTTGACACTACTTCTATTTTTTCTACAAAACCTACAGACAAAAATTTTTCTTTCAAAAAATTACTTGAACTTATATACATTTTCACATTATGATTCCATTTTTTCCATTTTCTCAAATAAGCCTCACAGGTCGCAAGTACACTTTGTCCAAAATTTCCCATGCAATTATTCAAAATACATTTATAATAATTACTACCACAACTCTGTTCAAAGATCTTTCCATTATTAAAAAGATTATAATTTGGGCTAATCATTTTGTAATCATGCAAAGTCATCACCGCAGGAATTTTTTTTTCTTTGACAACATCCAAAAGAGAAAAAGACAATTGATGATAAATATTATGAAAATGTACTATATCTGGCTTAAACTTATCAATTAAATCTGCAAATTTATTTTTTGCATCCCAATTATAAATACTCTTAATACCCACTATTATCTTTCTTAAACCTTTAGTATTACCATAATCAATATTATCAATAAAATATTTATTTTCAAAAATATTTTTTGGATGTTTCATACCAAAAATCTCTACTTCATGACCAGCATCTTCCAACACTTTTTTGGTAGCAAAAACCACACGTTCTGCCCCGCCTTTTATGTACCAATATTTGTTTACCAACAGTATTTTCATAATTTCAAAAAAAATAGTTATTGTATAGTTTTTGTTTAATTATAATCTAATTAGACTCCAACAAAATTAATAACAACACGATAAATGAACTACCTCGCAGCAAGCTGACAATGTATCAATTGGATTATTTCGCAGTATCGTGCCCAAGGCTGATCAGTCCTCTGGCTGAAACTACGAGGAATTAAACCTTGTCCGCCTTGGGCGGATTAAACTATAACTAGACAATAGCTAGTGACCTTATAATTATTGTTTGTTACAAATCCCTCATTCCCCCAACTTTATTTTGGATTATCCATTTCACCACTTTGTGAGGATTTTTCCTAATAGCTGTCCTAGCTGTACAAATCATCCAAGCTGGCCGACCAATGGTTACTACTTTTTCTCTAGCTTTTTCTGCAGTTTCACCATACCACAAATCATTCCACTTGTCATAATTTTGGATATTACCCATTGGATAATTGTGTACTACTGAAGGATAGACTACACCACGTGGATCAAGATAAAAAAACTTCGTACCAGGATCATTGTTCAAAACTTGAGTTTTTTCAATACTAAATTTGTATAGACCATGAGCAAAAAAAGCTCTCACCCATTTCTTTGGGTGCCAAGATTTTAGTTCGCCATTTATAAGATATTTATATTGTGCCTTCAATATATCCAAATTTGGTTTATTATTATCATTGTTACTGCCACCAAAATAATGTTCTGAGCTCTGTGCAAAAGCATGCGTAAACTGAATACCACGCTTTCTAGTTTCGTCATAAACTTTACCAAAATCTTGTATATTTTGTGGCAAGATAGTGAAAGCTAGACGCAAATTTTTCATACCTAATTTTTGTAATCTTTCTAGAGTTTCCATATCTTTTTCCCAAGCATTGGGAATTTTACGAATTTCCTCATGAGTCTTTCCATAACCATCAACAGAAATAGCAATACCAATATCTGGTTTGATTTTCAATATTTCTTTCATTTGTTTTTCAATCAAGACTGGCATGAAACCATTGGTCGAGATAACCATTCGAGCTTTAGGAGCTGCTTTCTTAACAGTAGCAATTATCTCTGGAATATCTCCACGCAAAAAAGGCTCACCACCAGAAATATTGATATCGCGCAAAGAACTTGGTAATTTTTTGTACTCTGCCACTGGTAATTCAGGAAAATCTTTTATTTTCCAAATATCACACATCACACAACGAGAATTACAATTGTAAGTGATACCAAGGACACAGTCGATTGGAGATATTGTTTTGTGTTGTAATTTTTTTTTGTTCATAATACTATAAGACTGTAACTAGACAATAACTAATTTAAAACTAGTTATTGTATTATTATTGTTTAGTTATTGTATAAATATTTCTTCAATGTAGTTTAACTAGCCGATAACTTTTGGAAAATAGTTATTGTAACGTTATTGACTAATTATTGTTTAGTTGTCTATTCTACAAAATTTAATTAAACAATAACTAGAAAATAACTTTTTACACTACACATCACTCTTTTTCATTTTATTTTCTTATCTTGCCAATCAAATTTTTCATAAATGCTCCAACCTAAATCACACAGCTCTATCGAAATTTTGTAGACAAACAACTTATTCAACGGTACATACTTACTTCCCTCCTCTTCCATATTTTATATTATAATAGTTATTGTTAATAGTTACTAAATAGTTGTTGTTTAGTTATTATCAAATTTAAATAATTATACGATAATGAAACTATAACGATACAAAAACTAGTGATCTTATTGTTTTTGTTAGTTATCGTCAAGTTATTGTCTAATTATAGTTTATTTATATTAATTTTCCAAATAATTTTTATTATACCTCCGAACAAAAAACACCATCACAACCCCCACTGTCGCCCAATAATAAAACATCAACGATCTAAATTCAAAATATGGTCCAAAAAATCCTATTGCCATAATACCAACTGTCAAACCAATCAATCCTTCAGCCAAATTTTTTTCAAAAATATTTTCTGTCTTATTTCTAACTAACAAAGACATCTTAATAATAGTCACAAATACCATTATCCAAACAATCAGACCAATAGTCCCAACTTCACCCCAAATACTCATCCAATTGTTGTCTATTTGTCCAAAAATATTTTGAATACCAAAAGGTAAATGCAATCTATCATACATATCAGTATTGAGAAGTGCTGCTGCAACTCCCCCACCATATTGTCCAGGACCAACACCAAAAAAAGGATACTTAGTAACCACCATACGTGGAGTATTTATGATAAAAAATATTCTACCATAACCATCATAACTATCTCGCAAACCCTGAATACTAAAAGCTTCAAATACACGCTCACCCAAAGTTTGGGTTGGTTTATCACCAATAGACAAGACATTATCATGACTAAGTGCAAAAAAACCTAAATATGCCACAAAAATAGTCAAAAACACACCAATACCCAAAGCCACTCTTTTGTCTTTACGCAAAAACCAACCAATTGTCACAACACCAAGAAAAGTTGCAATCCAGCTAGCACGAGATTTAGTAAGATAAAGTACTACAAAAGCCAAAATAAAAAAAATAAAATACCAAAATTTATCTTGTCTTTTTTTCAAAAAAAATACAAATGGAAACATCAAAATAATACCCAAAGCTACAAAACTACCAAGCTGATCATATCTACCAAGCGTAGCAAATACTCGACTACCTTGTGTCCAAAACTCTTCTAGTCCTCCAAGTAACGCCAAATTACCAATACTGACAGTACGTGAAGAAAATAAATAAGGATCCAAATATCCACCAGATAAATACTGTACAAAACCCAAAATTATTTCCAAAGCAATCATTGTTGCACCAAATTTGATAATCTTCTTTAGAATTTTTTCATCATAATCCATCCACAAAATTACAAATACCAACAAAACAAAACGTAATATTTGTCTCAAACCCAGAAGCCAAGTAGTCCAACTATAAAAATTTAGTAATAAAGAAATGAGCGCTACTACCACAAAAGCAATAAGCCATTTGTTGAGAGGTTGTTTTGGTAAAATTTTTCTTTTATCCTTGATATAAGAAATCAATGAACCAAATGCCAGACCATACATGATAATTTCAGGGATATATTTTACATAAGCAAAAAATTCAATTGGCGTATACATTAGAATAAGACTCTCGAGAGGAAACCAAACAAGCAAAGTATAAATAATCCATTCACTTTTATTCAATTTAAAAATCAACAGAAAAGTTAAAACAAAAATGACCAATAACAAAAAAAGGCCTATAAAATTATTTGGTAAATAAAGGAAAATGTTACCTATCATAATACTTAGATATTACCATATTTTTGTTTTTTTTCAAAATGATAAATGCGATACTCAGAAACTGAGTATAAAAAAACAGCAACTCATTGCAAGTTACTGTTTCATTATTTATATTTTTACCCTCAACACCTTCATAAAATTTATAAAAGCGTAATATGGTAGGGATTTCAGTTACAGTCTGAAATCCCATCCCCCTCTTAGTTGTGTTTTGTTTAAAGCGGTCCACACGACCTCTTGCTCTCCTCCTAGACGTAACTGTAATACGTTTTTGGAATCTTTGAACAGGTGGACCCTATTTCAAGGGTCAGTTTTTACTAATTTATGAGACTGCGATGTCTACTACTGATTATGCCGGCATCCGACGAGGCCAGGTGAATCAGGAAGCTCCTTACACGGAGAATCCCCAAAGGCAGTATGACAGCCACACTCACCCACCGCGAAATCAAACGCGATAACTGAGCATTCGCCAGCAAATGACTGATACGTTCCATCTTCGACTACCCCGTTCCTTGTGGGTGCGGGATTGGCCGAGGTGGTATACCATTCAAGATATGCCTTTTTGACCGACGGTGTCGTCATCCCTTTCACCGTGACGGCGAAAGGCGAACATTGACCAGGAGCTGCTTTGAGTCGGCAAATCCCAGCAATACACGCTTCGGTACTTAGACAATCAGCATTCACCAAACACGTGCCAGCCGGCGGCAACGGAGTATGTACACACACCCCGCTGACGCAAGTGTCAGTGTTCGTTGCGATACCATCATCACATTCGGTGGCAGTAACGCAGGCGGGAGCCGGACAGCCATCGTCGGTTACACCATCGCAGTCGTCGTCAACACCGTTGCAGAGCTCAGTCGCACCCGGATGAACCGACGCCTCACCCTCCATACAATCAGCAGGAGGAATGAAACCGTCGCCATCCGAGTCGGCGTTGCATGGCGCAACGGTGCCGTCGCCGTCGCAGTCAGGATCGCAGACATCACCGAAACTGTCGTTGTCAAGATCTGATTGATCAAAATTAGCAACGTTCGGGCAGTTGTCGACACCGTTGAGTACTGTGTCGCCATCGATGTCTGGATCGCAGACATCACCGAAACTGTCGCCGTCAGTGTCGAGCTGACCATGGTTGGCAACAAGCGGGCAGTTGTCGACACCGTTGAGTACTGTGTCGCCATCGATGTCTGGATCGCAGACATCACCGAAACTGTCGCCGTCAGTGTCGAGCTGATTGGCATTCGCCACCAGCGGACAATTGTCAGCGGCGTCGAGGATCCCGTCGTTGTCGTCGTCGGGATCACAGGCGTCGCCCATCAGATCATCATCGGAATTGAGTTGATCAACATTCGCCACAAACGGACAGTTATCGGTATTATTCAGAATACCGTCGCCATCCGAGTCATCCTCGCACGCATCGCCAACCCCATCAGTGTTCGTGTCGAGCTGATTGGCATTCTCCACCAGCGGACAGTTGTCAACACCATCGAGGATCCCGTCGTTGTCGTCGTCGGGATCACAGGCGTCGCCAAGTCCATCGTGGTCGGTGTTGAGCTGATCATGGTTAGTAACCAGCGGGCAATTGTCGACGGCGTCCTTGATGAGGTCACCATCGTCATCGTCGTCACACTCGTCACCAGCCGCGTCACCGTCCGTGTCGAGCTGTGCAACGCACTGCCCCACAAGAACCTGTGACCAGCCAAAGTCATCTACCTCGTTCTGCGTAACACAGAACACTGGAGCAGAAGCCCCTGACTTCAACAACGGTGCAACACTGTTACAGTCAGCTACGACAACACAACTCTTTCCCAACCTCACACTAGGCGGATTGTAGACTGCCTCGCAGTTGTCTGCGGGACCAGTCCCGTCCGCGTTGAGACCAGCGACAGACGTCGCCGGCGTGTTGATACCCTGACCGTCAGCGCAAGCACTGATGGTCGAGAAAGCCATAGCGAAAAACGCCATGACCACGAAACTGAACATACCATTCTTCATTTTCATCCAAGCTCCATTTTAAGGCTGGAGCGCCACCTTTTGCAAAAAATAGACAGAAACTCTAAAATTTGAACTGTGCCAGATTTTTTTGACGAGGTATCTGACTACAACCTCGCTCACCGTTGATTAGAACTTAGCCCTCAGGTTCAGTCCCAACGTCCCGACGAGATCGTCGCGAGTGATCGTTGTATACTCAGAAGGAGCCACAGAGGACTCAGCTGAAATACGCTCGCTCACCCGGAAATGTCCCCAGCCTGCACCGCCGTTCAAGACGACTTGCAGACCTTTGGAAACATTGTACACAATCTCCACAGTGGGCAGGATCACCTGGAGCACATCACCCTCACCATCAAGCACCACGTAGTGGCGCGCGACGAGCCCAAGATTCCAGTCCGTATTGATACGGTACTGAAGTCCGAAGCTTTCTGTGAGAGAAATGTTATCACCATCAACTCGGGCATAGCCCAAGCCGAGTGACCCAGAAATCCACCACTTCCCACTCAGTTTGAGCTGAGCGGAAAACTCACCACCGATGTAAAACATCTGTGGAAGCTCTCCGGTGGCGAAAACGCCACTGGTGTGAAGGCCGAGCTGGTAATCGAACCAGTTGTCCTCGGTGATCTTAGGAAGCAACGATGTTGTTGCCAACTTGGGGTGTTGGCAAGTGTAGGTGTAAGTTGCAATCTGACCCCCACAGCCAAATCGCAATATAACTTCCTCGCCTTCGCGAGTACAAGTTACATTGAGGGTCTTTGACCCTGTCGGACACACGGTCCGATAGGTCTCAACCCAACTGTCTGCTTTCGCCTCGCCGCTAATCGCGACGAGAGCCATAACGCACAGACCCAGCGTCATGACAAAGCGCGAAATCGCGCTCATCATATATACACCTCCTCTCTCTTGATCTGAAGTTGAAAAAACCTTACCGTCCCGCCACGCGGGTCATTTGCCCCGAGCGGGGCGGCTAAGTGCGATAAGGGAAAGAATTATAAAAACCTTTATTACTCTTTCCCTTACCACACTAGATTTTCCCAAAACCAAAAGAAAAATACTCTTCTGTCTATATTTAGTCTCAAAAAATTAGTAAATTGTAATGAACATTTTGTGCTGGATAGCACATATCTCACGTCATAAGTCTTATGACACGAAATATTTGTTATCTAGCTAATTTTAATATTTGTCTAATTCCATATAATCTCTTACAATCTATGTAATCAGTGTAATGTACTGGATTCCTAGAGGTCGTGTCCAGTCAAAAAAGCAATTAAGCTTCTTCGACCTTCTACGACCTCCAGGTTTACCAGTGTGGCACTCTTACTACCTACTCCACCCGCTCGAGGGTGGGTGTCGTTGGCTGAGCCAACGCCTTCTCAATGGCCGAGAGCCTCGAGTTCGTCTCGGTCATGTCGACCGCTTCGACGCGCCGTACGATGATGGTCGGTTGCTTCTCGGCGGCGGTCGCCGCGCGGTTGGCCGCCATCAGAACCTCGTCCAACGTCTGAACGGAAGAAATTTCTCCATTCGCGTCATAAGTGACGCCAAGGGCCCTGTCAAGAATCTTGCCGTCGCGATTTACGCGATGGGCAACAGGAATCAAAATGTCATTATTCTTCTTAGAGAATAATGCCGCCTCTACAGAGGAGTTGGCCGCCGTCGAAATCTCAATCCTGCCGTCCTCGATCTTACTCTCGATGCGCCCGAGAGCGCCCGAGTAGTCGACGATAACCGGCTGCGGTCTCAATGCTCCCCAAAGGAGGGCAGCGATGATCGTGAGAACCACGAGTGTTCCCAGTGTCCAAAGGACACCAAAGAACCAGCCACGTTGATGATTTTTGACGGTGGTACGCGCCGTCGTTGTGGTGTCGTCATTGCCGATGACCAAAGCCATCGGCAACTTGATTTCTTGTTGAGGAATAATGACATTACTGTTGATACTGGTTTTCATAACAATACACCTCCAAAGTTTAGAACACGAACACCCGTGTGAGGAATGATCGCCGTCCGAAGGACGGACAGTCGTCTCAAACCCCACAGCGGGGTTCCTACACGGTCAACACCTAACTATATTTATTATAACTAAGTCTTGACCGTGTAGGGAAACCCACTCTACATCGCTTATTTTTAGTGTTTGCCACACTGGTAAATTGTAAAGAATCTATCTGTCTATAGCATAGATATGCCATAGTCTAGAATAGTTTCAGCTTGTTAGCTGAGATAGTAACAAGAGCTATCTCTCATCCCCTATCTCAACCCACAAAACAACCATATATTAATCTTTAGTAAAGAACGGGATAATATAACATATTTTGACTATTTTGTCAATAGCATGTACAGGAAGGAAAGATTCTAAACTACTGGAACCACCAATATGATAAAATTGGGTATTAACCCACAAAAATATAACTAACAACAAAAACAACCTCATTCCTTAGGTTGTTTTCAATTAAATAGCAATAAAAAAGTTATAAAACGTTACTTTCAATATTACTTTTCTTTATTTCATTCAAAATAGCATCGCCATTTTTGTCCATACCTTTGACAAAAATAGAATCTTCGCTAGAGACAAATCTATATTCACCAGAACCTGCCATTTTCAAACCAACACAATGATTGGCTGTAGAACCACCATGGCCAATAGGTAAATAAGCAGTGGAAGTAAGTTTACCATCTCCATCATATACTGCAACACTTGTAAATTCATGAGAATTATTAAAAACATCATCTCCACCCAAAAATAATTTCTCTTCTAGACTCAAATCTGTTAAAGTACCTTCGTTCACAAACATAGCTGACAATTCTCTTGTCTTTTCTACAGGATCCATAAGATTATCATCAATCAAATTCTTAGCTTCTTCTGACAAAGTATCAGGAGAAGAAATAATACGCTCTTTGACAACATCATACATTACTTTTGAAATACCGCGTTCATCATATTCAGAAGCTGGACTATCGTCAAAACCATATCCTATATTTTCTATTTTAGTATTAAATTTTTTGGCAGTTATTTCACCCACTTTATGTGTACTCACATTGTCAATCAAACCAGATTTTGTATCTTTTACACCAGATTGCATAGATTTCAATTCTGATGTTATATTCGTAGTCTCTACTTTTTTGGCTTGACCGTTAGATAATGTATTATGTTCAATGTTATTTGCATGATCTACATTATGTGTTTGATTATGAATTACTTGACTCTCATCAAAAAAACTTGGTTTAGCTGGTATAATACTAGTTTCAAAATTAGTACCAGATTCTATTTTTACATGATGATCTGTATTATCAGTTGACAAAATATGTGAATGGTCAGTATGGACCTCCAAATTTGGAGAAGTATTATGATGCTCAACCAAACTAATCTCACCAGTCTTTTCATCAAAATTCACATCTTTGGTATTTGCTATTTTTTTCAAGGTGTTTGCAATTTCATTTTTGTTAGTATCAGCAATATCATGTTTATTTTCATTTTGAAAATGCAAAGTTTTGTGAACATTGATTGTACGATATTCTCTATGTGTATCAGCATGTACAGCTTTGAGTTCTTTATCAAATCTAGCATGCCAATCTCCATCTTCACCTTTGTATACTTTCATTTCAGCTCCAGCATGAATAGTAAATGGTGAACCCCAATGGCCGTTTACTTTTTGATAACCCATATCAAGAAGTTGTTTTTCACGCCACTGTGAAAAATCAACATGTTTGTCACCTACAAACATATTTTTAAATTCTTGTGGAGTATTGTCACTATCCAAAGTCTTATCTAAAGTTCCCCAAGCACTACCACCTTTGGTAACTGTCAGACTAAAAATTTGTGGCTCATGATTTACTTCTATATTTTCTGCAATATTATTACGAGGTTCCACAATAGGAATATTCTGTCCAACATGTAATTGTTCATGTACAGAAGTCGCTGCAGTCAAACCCATATTTTGAGCAAACATACCTACTTCTTTTTGTTGTTCTGCTAAAGTTTTCCTAAATTCATCACCATGAGAAATATGAAAAACTCTTTCTATATTATCTACAAAATTACGTCCAACAGTACTAGCCAAACCATGTTCTTCCAAATTACTACTTAATCTATGAAAAGCTCCAGCGATATCTGTATCTCCAAAAGCAACACCGTAAATACCTAAACCACGAAGAATAGTGCCTACTGATTTGGCAAAATCAACACCTTTTTGTAATGTTGTTCTATCTTTTTTGATACCTTGAAAACCTAAACCACGTAAAGTTTCTATTGTAGAATTGAGAAACAAATCTTTCATAGTACTTTCTTTTTCATTTTCTTTACCTTCCAATTCTTTCTTTTTATTTTCTGATCTATTGGATCTTATCCTTTCGGCCATAGATGTCCCAGCATAAGCCACTCCACGCAAAGCAAAAAGACCAGTAGCAACACCAGCTGTATTCAAAGCATCTTTTAAGACAGTAATCAAAGATAGTTTGTTATCTGTATAAGTCTTGATGATTTCAGCTATTTTTTCTTTGACACCTTCATAAACTTCTTTTTTGGAAAAATTATCTTGTTCTAATATTTCATGTAATTTTTCTTTTAATTTTACTTTATCTTCATTTGAAGCCTGAGAAGAATCAATCTTAGCATCTAATTTTGCTATTTTTTCTAGTATTTCTTTTGGTCTTTTGGCTTCAGTTGTTTCAGTTTCTGATTTTGTTTCTTTGGTATTTTTGACTAATATTTCTTCAAAAGCTTCTCGAAAAGTCTGTTCAATTTCTTTACGTTCATATTTATTTTTGGACATTTTAGCATAATCTCCCCAACCGTTTTTTCCTTTGGTAACTTTATCTACAATCAAACCAACAGAATCAGTAACTAATTTTACCCCAAAAACAGAGGTAGCTGTCTTATAAGCCATATTTGGTAAAGCTTTCAACAATCCTTTTCCAAAACTTTTTACATCTTTTTTGATTTCTTGTCTACCTTCTTTACTAAATAATTTTTTAAAAAAACCTAATTTTTTTGGAGTTTCTTTGTGTATATCTTTTTCTGGTTCTTCTTGTTCATTATCATTTTCATTTTTTATGATTTCAACAAAATCACTTTTTTCTTCAATTTCAGTCTCTTCTTCATTTTCTTGTTCAACTTGTTTACTGACATTATCATTTACATCATTTTCTTCTTGAATTGTAGGTTTTTGCTCTTGCTTCCCCCCCATCCAATTATCATTATCAAAATCATCATGAACATAATTTTTGTTTTCATCTTCCACAAAAGAAATATATTCTTGATCTGGATTTTGAACTACACCCATTATAGAATCAACTTTATTTTCAAAATAATTTAATCTATCAACAACCACACTAAAATTAATTTTCTTCTCTTCTTTACCTGCCAAAACTAAAAAAATAGTATTCAATTCAAAAGTTATTTTTTTCAAATCTTCTACAAGTTCAGTCTTATTTTTTAATTTTTCATTCAAATCATCTGGTGTACTATGTAATAAATCCAAAACTGCAGAACAAAATTTTGTTACTTTTTCACTTTTGACTAATAATTGTTTAACTTTTTCAGAAAAATTATCATAGGATTCCAACAAATTTTCTTTTTCTATCGCTGGAATAAACATCTCTATATTATTTCTTTTTGTTTCAGACATATATTTTAATTTTTAATATTGTGAATGTTTTCTAAAATATTTTTTATTTCGTCTTTTTTCAAAACTCTACGAGTATCATTGTCAAAAGTCTTCAATGATGAAGAAATTTTATCAAACATAATTTCTATTCTATTGAACAAAGCCAAAATTTCCCGCTGTTTGATAGGATTCATTTCTTGTTGTTTTTTACTATTTTTTTTAACCATAAAAATTAAATATTATCAATTTCCTTTCCTAAATTATCTAATTCTGATATTGTATTTTTATTTATTTCTGATTTTTTTTGATTCATTTCCATTTTTATTTTTTCCAAATCAATCTTCAGTCTCTCATCCAACTCTTGAGTAGAAGCTTCTAGATATTTACTTTCAAACAAATCTACCAATTCTTTGATTTGAATCATGTTCAAAGTTGGTACTATATCTAAAATAGATTGTCTAGTTTCATCCGTAATATTTAGTTGTGCCAAAATAATAGCAAATTTTTTGCCAAGATCCATGACACTTTGTTTTTCATTATTGTCCATAATATTTTTTGTAATAAAAAATTAAATTATTTCCTCACCACCAACAAACCCATAAACAATGTACCAACTATAAATCCAAGCAAAGCATTCAAAGCAATGTTTGGTCGCACTGGCCATCTGGTTGCTATTGGATTATTGACAACTTTCATTGTCACATCACCACCAACATATTGCCAACCTTGACTAACCAGAGCATCAGCAGACGCAGCTGCTAACTTCACAGCATTGTCTGAATTGGTACTAAAAGTAGAAATATTCAAAACTCCTGTACCATATACAACCGATGGTACTAAAGTTTTTTGCCATAATTTGCGCTTTTCTCTTTCACCTTTGTTTTCAAAAAATGTCCAATCTATATCATAATTTTTTTGAGCTTTGACTTTTTGGTAAAAATCATCAGTCTTCATAACTTGGATAACATTGTCACCAACACGTTCAGCTGAACGAACCAAAGTATAAGGATCTATACCATTATTGGATTTGGAAATAATCAATACTTGAGCATCAGCCCTATACTCTAACGGAAAAATAAAAGTAAGACCAACTGACAAAAGAGCTACTAAAAAACCAACCAAAAAAATTAATTTGAAACGACGACGAAGATGTTCTAATGGGTTATGAGTGTTGAACATAGAATTGTTCTAATAAGTTATTTATTAAATTAATAATTATTTTTTAAAAAAAATTTTATTACTTTCGTGTATAAAATCAAATTTCAAAGCTCAAATGTCAATTTATCCGCCTTGGGTGGAATCAATTTCAAATTACAAAGAAAAAACCTTTTTTGTCATTTGTATTTTGATTTGTAATTTGAATTTTGTCATTTGTAATTATCACACCCCCCTCCACCCAAGGCGGATATAAAGGCGGGCTAGGCAAGGCGGACAAGTTAGAAATTAGTAATTAGAAATTAGGTGAATTTTCACTATTTTTTTATTTTCAAATCTATCTCAGTGCCATTTCTCCAAACAGTCAAATTGAAATCTCCAGTATTAGTAAGTACTGTCTTCCAAAGATTGTGAGGATCAACCTTACTACCATTTATAGCAGATATTATATCACCTTTCTTAAGATCTGAAACGACTTTGCCAGGATTGACTACCAAAAAACCGCTACCAGGCACTCCAACAACATCACTTGTACCATGACGCTCTACAAAATAACCACCCCAGTCAATGTTATTTTTTATAAACATGCCTTTTTCTAACAAACTTGGTAATTGAAAATCCGCAAACCAAGCAGTCTGTAACATGCCATCTTTGTCTACAAAACCCACAAACTGACCATCTTCAGTCATCACTATATCTCCAGGTGTAGTCTCTGGCTCTAAGTGTAACCGACTATATTGTTCGGTAATAATATATGGATTTTTTGCTACCACAATAGTATCTCCAAGCTGTCTTTCTTTCCAAACATTGTAATCTGATACCCACACTTTGGTACCGTTGGTAAAATTATTCCAATTAGGAAAAGACATGACTCGAAAATTATCACCAACAAATTTGACATAAAGCATACCTCTTTCAGAATCAAAAATTGTATTTTCTATTTTATACTCTAGACCCTGACTATCCAAAGCTAACCAATTTGTCAATCTAGCTTGAGTAAATTCTGGATTGTAGATCACTCCCCATCCACTAGAACTAAGCATAGCAACTCTACCTACAAAAGCTTCTTTGGGATAAAAATTTTTTGAAACTTGTAAACTCTTGTCAAAAATATCTATAGTACTAAATTCTAATCTCTTGGCAGCCAAAACACTTGGTGTCTTACTCCAAGTAGAAATTTGATCTGTAGTATTGTTATTACCTGCAATTCTATTTACGAACAATACTTTTTGGGTAGAATAAAAATCTGGTTCAAGCCAAGCAGAAACAACCAAAGCACCGGTCACTCCAGCCAATAAAGCAATTATAGCAACATACACTGTAAAACGAATATTTTGCCAAAAATGATATCCCCTAACTGAACAAGTTTTTTCTGGCAAATGTGGTGATTGTTTTTTTATCATACCCATCTAATAATATAAAGTACAAAAATATACATAATTAAATTGACTAATACAAAACCAATTTGTTGTTTCCAAACTATATCTTCTTTGGCCAAATGAAAACGAACAAAAAGCTGTAACAAATACCAAATCCAAACAGTCAAAAGTCCTAAAGCCAAATATCCAAAAGGTAGATATGTCATTACCCACATAAGCTCAAAAACAACAGTTGCAAAAATAATAGACCAAACAACAAGTTTCTTGAATTCTGATTTGAAATACAAACTCCAAATCATATAAGCAGCCAAAGCACTATATATAGATGATACCACACTTATGATAACAAAGGAAAAATTTGTAAAATAAATATGCAAAGCATAAGCCCCAATAAAAAAAGCATAAGTATTGAAAACATAGAGCATCATCATCATACGACGCAAAGGCTTTTCTTTGA
>Ga0172380_10000829_pt1 | contig 56292 bp, 107 predicted proteins | sample Leawe162metaG_FD_119747 | JGI IMG/M metagenome (GOLD analysis project Ga0172380, IMG submission 119747) | Leachate microbial communities from a municipal landfill in Southern Ontario, Canada - Leachate well 162 metaG | ecosystem: Engineered > Solid waste > Landfill > Unclassified | place... | reverse complement strand
TCCGAAAAACGGGGTAGTTGCCAAAGTGCAACGGGGAAAAGAGGGGTGAGGAGGTAGGGTATTGGCAATGTCAAGGGAAAAGGGGTGTCAAGGGAAAAGATAATGAAGGAAGGGAGTGATTTAGGGGAGTTAGAAATATTTTGGTTTATTTTTGTAACGAACATAATAACTAATATCATCTTCAGGAAAAGGTCTAGGAAATTTTCTATTTGCTTTAATAACTTCTAATAACTCTTCAGAGGTCTTCTGATCACATTTAGAGCATGGCAAATACCCACAACCTTTAAAATGCTTATCAGATTTATAAAGTTGTGATTCGCCTGAAATAAAAGCATCAATGCAGCATTGAGGATAACCATAGAGTTCGCCATACTTTTGCCAAGGATGCTCATGATTAATCATACAACATCTTCCAATTGATGATCCCTAACCCACAAATTAAAGTCTTTGTTAATATCATTTTCAAGAGAAGTTATTACTACATTTAATGATTTAATTTTTTCATTCTTATCATGTCTCAACTTATATAAATACCGATAAGGCTCACCGATATAATATCTAAGATTTGATAAACCATAAGCAGGATATTTTTCATGAAAAATTTCTAGCATATCCTTACAAGCTTCTAAAGAATTATTAGCATCATCAAGATACTGAACAACCTTAACTGGAGAGCTTAAATCTTTTCCATCAAATATAAATTTATTCATTTTATCTCCAAAGGATATTTTCTATTTAATGCTCTTTCTAATTTTTCAAATTCCTTTAAAAATAAGTAATCAGATATATCCAAAGAACTTAAACAAACCTTTGTTGCAGCATCATTTTGAATAGTACCTGTAACTGTTTCATAATATCTATCACAATGCTCATCTGGAAGAATAACATCAGCATCAGGATTACATTTATTTAACTCAATAATCAAATCTCTTACATTCACTTTAACCCTCCCTTTAATTTCCTTATTAGTTTATTACCTCAACCTTCTCACACACCACCTTAACAAAGTATGGCCTAGCAGCTTCCTTACACTTTGCCTTAGTAGAGTAATAAAACTGTCTCTTATCTTTTTCAACAACACAATTATTATGATTCACACCAAAACAATAAACAAACGTCATAACCCAAACATAACTCATATTATTTTCCTTTCAAAATATCATTATAAACAATTTCATAAAACGGTTTATAAAAATTCTTATCCCTTTCCCAATCTTCTTCATAAGCATTTTGAATTTCCACTTCACTAAAGAAGTCTTCAAAATCATTCATTAGAATAATCTCAGTTTTTGTAAAACTTGATCTTACTTCCTCTCTTACATTTTTCATTGTCTCATCATTCATCTGTTTACAAAAAATAACCGAACTCATTTTAAACTCCTATTAATTCACCATACAATATTGTTTTATATTCTTTCTTTCATCCTTAACTTCTTTCAATCCGTATTTAGCATAGATATTATTTAAATAATAATCCTGCATTAATCCCAATCTTTTATTACATGATGCAATAGGCATAAAGGTTTTCTTTGTTACCATCAAACCACAAAACAAAAACAAAGCATGACTAACAACAAGTAAAAAACTAACCGCTAATTTTTCCCTCATGACAATCTTTCCTTTATAAAAGAAGGTATCAACTTATCATCATTAAATTTTGTGCAAACTCGATAAATAAATGACACTGGAGGTTTTCTAACTCCTGTCATAATTCTTGAAAGTTGCGCCTTATCTACTCCCAAATATAAAGCAAACTGATTTTGAGGCAAGCTTGCTTTATTTTGTTGTTGGTTTAAATATTCTAAAAATTTCATTTACTTTTTTCCTTATATCTCTTTCCAGTTAATTCTTTATATTCTTGCCTTAATTGCTTTTCATCAGAAGGCTTACTTTGAATCAAGCTTTTCATTGTCTTAACTTCATGATCATAAGACAAGCACCATGATAAAAACATAGGAACATAATCTTTCATCTTTTAAAACTCCTCTTCTTTATTTAAATATTTAGCTTCATATCGCTTTATAATTTCCTTAAAATTATCCTCAGTAACTTCCTCCGATCTTTTAAAATGCTTCGCATAGCTTCCATAATAACTATCAATCACAACAATATCCCCAAAACAACCTTTAGAGTTTTGATACTCCTCAAGCTTGGCACTAATATAAATATCATCAAACCATGAAAGATTTTTTTGAAGAACAATTTCTTGCGCTTTATGATCATAAATAAAATAGTCTGATCGGTTATGAGAGTAATTAATACAAATACAAGGCCCGCAATTTTGAGCAATATAAATATCCTTATGGCCTCCCATTGTTTTAGAAATAAACGCATAATCTTGCGTTAGATAATCATTAATAAAAGGAAGATCAACGATATGATCAGGAATTTTTACACCATAGATCAACCAATCACTTTCATCAAAATCATATCGTCCACCAGTACAATTTTCTAGTTGATGTTTAAGATTATTAATATCGTCAACCAAATCATACTCATTGAAAATTTCAACCAATTCAGTTTCCCGAAAAGTTTCTATTTTCTTTTCAAGCATCAAAACTTTTTCTTTAATATCATTAACAGTGATTTTAGTTTCCATTTTTATAACTCCATTTTATTTGTCTATAGAATTTTAACCAAGTTAAAAAACAAGTTCTACCATATTTTTTTGGCTTCATACTCATTATAATGACTCCCATTTACCTTCATCATTTTTATATTGAATATAAGTACAACCTGCGTTAGGTGTTCCATAATGATCTAACGACCAGAATCCTTCCTCACTTTCTTTATCACCAACCAAAAAACCCGAATAACATAAATTTCCATCATCATCAAACATTAAAAATGGATAACCTTTTTTTAACTCTTTTTCAGTTAACTCGCAACCATGCGGCCCGATAACACTTACAGGAATTGTAATGTAATTACCTTTTTCATTTTGTTCGGTAATTTTATCTTTAGTAACAATCCAACCTTTCTGACAATTCATATTTATCCTTTAAAGTTAAAATAGTTAATCATTAAATCAACTATAAATCTTTCATCATAATTATTATTTCTTAAATACTTTAAACAATGAGCTTTATCAAAAACCTCATCAAACTCTTTTGAAGCTTCTTTGATATTTCCATTAATCTTATTAGTTGCAATTGACTCATATTGATTAGACTTATTAATAAATCTTTCAAGTTTATCATGATCATGTAGTTTTCTTAATTCTGTTTTCATATTTTCCCCTTAGTAATATAACCCAATCCATTTACAATATTCTTCACTAGTCTCTATTCTTCCCTCATGAATTAAACATGATAACCTTATCAAACATTTTCCAAGCATTATATGATAAACATTTAAAGGCTCTTTTTCAATTTCAGGTACTTTACTTTTAAGATGTTTAATTAATATCAATCCATCCTGTAAATCTTTTTGAATAACTTTCCAATAAACATTTTTAGCTTTTCCATTTTCATCTAAAAAGCCAGTTTCATTAAATTCTTTAAAAATATTATTCATAGTGGTCAAAACTCTATGAGCGTTTTCTTTATCTTGAGTAATTGTTTTCTTATAATCCTCAACTTGACGATCAAGATTATCAAAAAATTCGGTAATATCTTCTAATGTTTCTACTGACATAAATTTTCCTTAGTTTGCTTTGTAACTATCTTTTTCAATAACATAATAATCCCCCAAATCTTCCTCATCAGGAAACTTAATATATAAAAATTCCCATCCATCCTCAAAGCTTTTAAATTCTTTACTTCTAAATAGATGATTATTTGCCCAATCAATTATTATAAATTTTTCCATTAATTAATTCCCCAAGGTGCTGCATCATATCCATCCAATTGATTTATTGCATAACTTTTAATACTGCTCAAAATTTTATATGCTGCACTTGATTTCCATCCTTCATGTTCACAACTTTGATAATCTAAACAATTAACAAGTTTTAAAATTTCTACAGGGGTAAGTGTTGCCTTCCCTAAATTCGGGACATATTTAAATTTGTGGGCCTTAGTCATTGCTTCATTATCTTTGTAACGATAATTTACGCTTAGATAATTCTCTTTTAATAATTCTTGCCCTATAGCTTCAAAAAGCTTGTCGTCTTTTAAAAATACTAATTCAGGCATAACTCTTTGAAGGTATCCCATATTATAATAAAATCTTGAATCAATAAACCTGACAAGCTCATTAATATGATTGTCACTAACTACATAAGCAGACATAAGATTTCCTTTTTTGTTATTCTAAACTCATAACAGTTTCTTCCAATAAATAATAAAGCCTTTCATTTTGTTCATGATAATTCTTTTTAATAACTTCCAAACAAATAAATTCACAAGCATTTATCAATGACTCAAAATTTTCCTTAATCACAACAAATTCAGAATCATCAGGAGTGAAATAATCACCATGATAAATTTTTTCAATCATTACATAAAATGTATTATCCGAGTTATCAAATGCTATTGCATAACTATCATTTAATTTAATAACTGTTATAGTCTCATCAAAACAACCACAATTATAAACCTTACATTTTTTATCAAAGCTATTAAAAAACTTTTCTATATGACTTTTAAAATCCATAAATAAATCCTATTAAATTTTAATAGCTGCAATTTCCCTATCCAATTTTTCAAGCTTCTTTTTATTTTCTTTCTGCATTGATCGGGACATATCACTATGAGCATTTAAAAGTTTTTTATGCTCATTTAATAAAGTTGATAGTTTGCTATCCATAGACAAAATTGTAGCATTGCCCTTGCCTGTTTTAGTCTCATAACAAATTTCTAAACATTTATTTTCTACATTTAAAAAAATTTCAAAGTTATCTTTTTTAAGCGTTTTTACAAATGCGTCTACATGTTTAGACGAAAAGTAAAAACCTTCAATTTTTAATTGTTTGTTATCAAATTGTTTTAATTTAATAATCTCAAGAATTTTTGTTTTAACATTCATTTTGTATATCCTTTATAATCAAAGTCATATCGGTTATGAGTTATCATCTCTATTTTAAAATAATCAGGGTATAACTCGCAAAGCTTTATACCCTGATTAATTTCATTAGACTTTGAAAGTCTTATTCCAATTATTGAATCATATAAATTTTCTAAAACTTTTAATTGAGTTTTATTTTTAGCAATTTTTCTTAGTAAGTCTAAGTTGCCTAAAATTTCATTTTTCATTTTGAGATTCTCTTTTTATCAAAACATTTTTAAAATTTGTTGTTTTGATAAAAAGAGTTATAGGCGAATAGTTGTCCGAATGTCAACTAGTTTTCTTTTTTAATTTGAATTTATTTTTTTATTTTTTGATTTGATTTTGATTTCAGATATTTAGCGTCAATTTCAGCAAGTAATTTTTTCACGGGTAGAATCATCTCATGATAATATTTCTCATAAGATTTTCTGCTTTCCTTAGTTGGCGCATGAGTTGAAAAAACAATTCCGTGGGGTGTTTTAATTTTGAAAGGTGTAATAACGTGCATAATGTTTTGCCTCTAGTAAAAAGTTAATAGAGGAAAATAGTAAGGGATACAAAAACAAATGACTTTAAAATTTTTCTGTCATTTTCTTAATGCTGCTACGTTTAGGCCAGTATATCTATATAAGGATAAACTGCCAACTTATTAAGGCATTGGACAAGCTGCCAACTTTTCAAGGCTATAAGCTCATTATACCCTACCCACTAGGTTATGCCAATCCCAACCCACCCCTTTTTTTTTTATAACCCCCGACAGGGGTACTTCTTGACAATAACCCACGACTAGGGTTTAATTTTTACAGGTGTAAAAACTTTAGACAAGTGTATAAAATTTATACGGTCTAATTTTTGTATGATTATTTTTTACCGATCTAATTTTTAAAATTGAATCTTTTTTGAAAAATTTATTTTTCAGAAATAAAATTATTTATAAACTTTTTTAAAGGATTAAAAATGTTACCTCTTTTATGTCATCACAAAACCGATAAAACTAAACGTGCGGGAATTTGTCACGACTATGAAGTTTTCATGGCAACTGTAGGATTAGAAACACAACCACAACCAACCGTCATGGCACTTGTAACATGGGATGAAACTTATCTTAGTCCTGAAAATGAAGTTATTAATCCTGATGATGCAAAACGATTACCATTAATGGTACTCGTTCCGGCATTTGAACTAGTTTTTGATGGGCCATACGTTCCTCAAGTTGATGAGGATGAAGAAACTCAAGAATCAATCATGGTGGCCGATTATGTGAAAGAAAAAACACCAGAAGTTTATCAGCAAATTATTGATTCAATAAATGCTGAAGATGTTGAACCTGAATCAGAAGATGATAACCAAATAGCTTAAAAGAAAAGGCCCTAGAAATAGGGCCTTTTTTATTTAAGAAGTTTTCTTTTTCTTTTTCTTTTTCTTTTTAGGTTTTGTTTTTTTCTCCATCTTCTCAAGTCTCGTATAATAATCAGAATATTCAGCAAGATGATCTAGAGCAATTTCAAGAGCTATGTATTTATCATCAGTATGTTCCATTTCATGAAGAACACCTTTTCTAAGTTCCTCCTGATCAACATCATCAATATTTAAAGAATCACCCCTTCCACCTTTCAGCTTATTTGGATTACTCTTTAAAGAATCATCATTCCATAATTCAAGAAGATAATCTATCTGAATAGTAGAATGAGAAATTGCGGCCAAAATCTGTTTTCGTTCTTTTTCAGTTTCAGCAGTAAGCAGAGCTTTTTCATTTTCACCAATTTGTTCAATGTGAGCACCAATAAGGTTTCGGATAGATTTTTTATAATTTTTAATATTTTCACGATTCACAGGGTTTCCTTTGATAATTTTTATTATTTTAAAATCATCAGCTTCATAAATCCCATCAAATTGATTTTTCAAAACAGAAGGAATATAGTTTTCTCCATTTTCTGCAAGAATATCATCTTTTATTTTATAGGTTAATTCATCTCCATGAGGTAATAAATGACAGTAAAAATCTTTTCCTTCTAAATAAGCCGCATAGGCCCTATGTCTTCCTTCATGTCCTCTAATTCTACCATCAAACATTATTTTAAGATGAGGATAAGGAAGCTCATCATTTATATGCAGATTATCATAAAAATTAAAATCAAGTGTTTCTTTTTTAATTCTTCTAATGTCAGCTTTAGCATTTTCTGAAATATTTGAACTAGTAGTAAGATTTAAAAAGATAAGAGGATCAATTTTAATAAGACCTAAAAGATATTCACCTTTTTTTCGTTTAATATCAAGATCAGTTAAAGTATATGAATTTTTCATAAGTTTATTGGGTCAACATCTTAGGCGATCCCTCAGGCATCTTCCCACCCTTCTTCAACACACTATAAATATTCTTCACAAAATTCTGTCTTGTAGCTGTTTTATGTAACATTTTCCAATTATGATTACCATTATCATCAACAGGAAGAAACTTTTCAAGCAAATCATTCAATCGTGAAGGCCCTACGGAAATGATTGCTTCAATCCCTACAATGATCATCACGAAAACAATCAATTGTTTATATCTTTCTTTTTCAACTTTCATCAAGTCTTCATTAGTTCCTTTTTCAGGATATTCCAAATCTTTAATATCAAAAAGATTTTCTCCAAGTGATTTCATTCCTGATGCAAGAAAGCTTTTTAAATGATTGACTCTTATTTCACCATCTTCTTTATTTTTAGCACTTTTCTTCGCTGAAGCTAGAACATCAGGAAACAAATCATAAATATCAGGAGAAAGAGCACTTTTCTGTTTTCTTGTAGGATTAGGAACAATTATCATCGGATTAGCTTTAACTTTTCCGTTAATCTCTCCACTCGCCGTAAGTGAATGGCAATAAACATCAACTAAATGCTTATCAAGACATTGAATAAAACATTTAGCAAATTCTTTAGTACCTCTTTCATATCCCATCTTTTTGGCATATTTATCGGCCATAAACATTTTCTCTTCAAAAGTGTTATAATTAATATATGGAGCAGCACTTTTAGGATTTGATTTTACTTGAGGAAGCTTAATTTCATAAGACTCACATAAAATTTGATTGAAAAATTGATCAAACTCACCTTGCGATTCTTTATCCAATTTGTCATAACCGTAATGCTTGAGACATTTCAGAGCAAGAGCATAAATCTCTTTAAAGCTCATGCAATAAGGAACATCAAGCTCAATGGTTTCTTTATCAGACATAAACTATCCTTTAACTTGTTTCTCTAATATTTCTTTATTGAGCAAATATCTTCGCCCATTATAGTATAAAACACCTATGCCAATACTTGCAAGAATTGACCTTTCAGTAAGGGTAAGAGGTTTTTTCTTCATGGCAATATAAAGCAAAAAAGGGGCCATAAAGAGAATATCAATATAAAGTCTAACAAATTGAGTTTTTTGTGCTTGGGGTATAGATTCAGGTTTAAGTTCTATAGCAATTGACGATAGATCGGGCATTTATCTAAAGCCTTTGTTCATATAACTGTCCATCATACGGCCAGCAGTATGCCTTAAAACCTCTTTCTTGATCGGGTTAATATTTAGCGCACCAATGGCACCATCAAGGATTTGAGCAGGATTTAAGGATAAATCAACCCCTTTAATAGGCCCTGAAGTTCCGCCTTCTTTTTTTCTCTGATATAAATAAGCGGCCAAACCAACTACAGCAAGAATTGCATAAAGTGTTGATTGTTTCATTTTCATATATCTTCATCCTTGTAATTTAATCTTTGCTAATAATTGATTTTATATTTGGAACTTTATTTATTATATCAGGAGCAGGTGATGATGTTTCATAAACTGTTATATAAGGCGAACCAAGATGAGCAATTGTCATAAACTTAGAATTAGATGACCATGCCGAATATAATCCAATAGAAGGAGGAAGTGATAATGGATTAGGTATTTTTGTAAAAGTAGTTCCGCTAACTGAATAAATAGTAACAATCGGTGAAACGCTATGAGCAACAGAAAGAAATTTATTATCAAGCGACCAAGAGGCCATGTAGCCACTTGAAGTTGGTAAAATAGCAGGATCAGGAAGCTTAGTAAAAGTATTTCCACTAACCGAATAATTTATTATATAAGGGCTTGAAGCATTAGCAACAGAAAAAATTTCTGAATTATATGACCATGACATGCCCTTAGGTTCACTTGGTAATACATCAGGATTAGCGATCTTTGTAAAAGTTGTTCCGCTTACTGAATAAATTGTAATATAAGGCGAGCCTGAATGAGATATAGCTAAAAATTTCCCGTTAGGCGACCATGCTATTCTATCTGCAATACCGGCCGGAAGAGTTGCAGGATCAGCAAGTTTTGTAAACGTGTTTCCTATTCTTTCATAATTAGCAATATAAGGGGAAGTAGCTACAGCAACACTTAAAAACCTTCCATTGAAAGACCATGCAACATCTTCAGCTATGCCAGTTGGAAGAGAAGCAGGGTTAGCAATTTTTGTAAAAGTTGAACCTGAAATACTATAAATAGAAATAAATGGAGTAGTATTATGAGCAACAGCAAGAAAATTTCCATCAAGAGAAAATTTTGTCCCCCATGCGTTTCCTGTAGGTAAAGTAGCAGGGTTAGGTAATTTTAAAAGTGCTGCCCCTGACCTTTGATAAATTGTTAAAAAAGGTGTAGTAGAATGGGCTACGGCCATAAAATCACCATTAATTGAATAGTCAACACTATAAGCATTACCTGTAGGAAGAGTAGAAGGATTTAAAAGTTTTATAGGACTAGTAAAGTCATAATTAGGAATTATAGAATTCAAAACTGATGAAGCATCATAAGAAGCTCCACCACCTGACGGCGGCGAGCTTATCCAATTTGTACCATTTGAAGTTAGAATATTTCCTAAAGTTCCAACAGCACTCAAACCAGTACCCCCATTTGCAACAGGCAGCACTCCTGTAACATTTGTTGTTAAATCAATTGTGTCATTAGTTTTAGCAAGAGTTCCAGAATTTGTAGGAAGATTTAAGATAACTGTAGCATCATCATTTGTTATTGTGTCAGTGTAAAATGATTTATTAGCACTTGCAAAAACATCAAAAGTTAAAATAATAAATACTAAAAGCGTCATAAAGGTTTTCATTTTTTATCTCTCTTCTTTGGATCATTAAATATTTTCTTACTATCTTTTTCTGTTAATCCACGCTTTTTTAAAGCTTCTTCAAGTAGTTCATCTATCTTATTCTTAACTTTTTTAAGAGGCAGTTTTTGCTTCATATTTAGTTACTAGGAGGAACAGGAAAAGCATTTTTTATAATTTGCTTAACAGCATTTTTCATTTTATTTGTATCTTCATTAGTTCTAACAGGTTTTTCCTGAATTTCATGAGCTATCATTACGGCTTCAACAGTTGTCATAGGAGCTTCATCAGCAAAAACATTTAATGATAAAAAAATAAGTAATAAAAATTTCATATAAACCTTTTTAAAAGTTACGACTTACTTCTGACCAATTAGTTAAATCATATCGCAAACAAATAGTTTTTCCTGCTCCCAATACTGCATTTCCGTTAATTTCAATATTAGTTGTTGTTCCACCATCCAAAGTTACAGTATTTGTATTATCTCTTCCTATAATACACATTCTTTGGCCATCAATCGTACCTGCATCAATAGTAGTGAGAGTTATAGCACTATCACAACTAGCACCTGTACTTGATCCACATACATAAATATCTTGCGAAGTAGCAGAATTACTCATATCTGAAGAAGCAACAGTTATACCAGCGGATTGAATATTTCTAGGAGTTGCTCTACTACCAAATATTGTCGGTAAAGATGATGTAATATATCCAACATCATTTGTAAAATCAGAAAGATTTGTTGGAGTATTTGTAACATTAGCATAATCAACAAAATCGCTAATCCAATTTGTTCCATCAGAAGTTAGAACTTTATAAATTGTGCTTGGTGAGCTTATTCCAGTACCGCCATTTACAGGAGGTAAAATTCCTGTCACTTCAGAAGCTAGATCAATATTTGAAACAGATAAAACACCACTTGTTAAATGGGCCACACCTGTACCAATAGCACTTTTAATTAGTTTTCCGGTAGTCAAATCAAAGACGGCCACTTCACCATCTACAGAACTTGATGGCCCTACAACATCACCGCCTGAAGCAGGAGCAGAACTTATCCAATTAGTACCATCAGAAGTTAAAATATTTCCTATGGCCCCCACAGCACTTAATCCAGTACCACCATTTGCAGGAGGTAAAATCCCTGTCACTTCACTTGTAAGATCAACATTTGAAACTGATAAAACACCTGATGTTAAATGAGCAATACCAGTACCAGTAGCACTTTTAATTAATTTTCCGGTAGTCAAATCAAAGACAGCAATTTCACCATCAACACTTGATACTGGCCCATCAACTTTTGAATTAAATAAAGACCAATCAGCATTTGAAAGTTTACCTGTATTAGTAGCATCAGCAACAGGCAAATTAAAAGTATGAGTATCAACACTTGAAGAAATTGTAAAATCAGTTCCAGTTGTTGATGTTGCAAAAAGTTGCTGAGTAGCTGTCAAACTGTTTAATGATTCAATAGAAAGAGGAATTGCAGAGCTTATCCAATTTGTTCCATCACTTGTAAGAACATTTCCTATAGCTCCTGCGCTTGAAACATTTGTACCACCATTTGCTGTAGGTAAAACTCCTGTCACTTCAGAAGCTAAGTCAACATTTGAGACAGATAAAACACCTGATGTTAAATGAGCAACACCTGTTCCAGTAGCACTTTTAATTAACTTCCCTGTAGTCAAATCAAAGACAGCAATTTCACCGTCAACGCTTGACGCTGGCCCTACAACATCTCCACCTGAAGCAGGGGCAGCACTTATCCAATTTGTACCATCAGAAGTTAGAATATTTCCAAGTGCTCCTGCACTTGAAACATTTGTACCGCCATTCACAGTAGGTAAAATTCCTGTTACTTCAGAAGCTAAATCAACATTTGAAACAGATAAAACACCACTTGTTAAATGGGCCACACCTGTTCCAATAGCACTTTTAATTAATTTTCCTGTAGTCAAATCAAAGACAGCGATTTCACCATCAACAGAACTTGCAGGCCCTACAACATCACCTATAGAACTTGAACCAGCATCTCTAATTTTAAACCAGTTGTTTAAAGGTTTATTCCATTCATATTCATAAGCTGAGTTTGCAGGTAATGTGCTAATTACAGAACCAGCTTCAAAAGTTTGTCCTGCATTTGGTAATAATGATAAAGAAGTTACACCAAAAGCTCCTGATGAAATTAAAACTCTTTGACTATCAAAAGGATTTGCAGGCATGGTAATTGTATAGGCAGATAATAAAGAGGCAGGATCAAGAAGAAGATGATCTGTTGTAGCATTGATTTCACTACTTCCAGCATCCGTAGCAACAACTCTTAAATATTTTTCCGCATCAGTAATGTTCCAAGTAACTCCACCACCAAAATCCAGTGTTAAAGCTCTTAGGCCGTACCATGACATTTTATCAATTTTCATGACAGAGCTTGCAGTTCCAGTAGCGTTACCGATGTATTGTGTACCTGTTCCTACAAATGTTGAATTGGTAATACCTGAATATGAAGTGGTATTATTAAATTGAATAGCACCGTTAGTAACTACTCCTGTCACACCATCTTCATCGGTAGTTCTATCTAGTCTTCCTATTCTGTTAGAATCAATTTTTAAAATAACTACGTTAGGGCCTATAACTGAAGTGATTCTACTGTTAGAAGATTTTAAACTAAAAGAACCTCCACCAACTATTTTGGTTAGACCTATGTTATTTCCGCTAATAACAGAATTCATTATTTCTGTTGTAAAAGTACCGTTTGCACTTCCTCCAAGATTGTTCATTTGAAGCCCACCGCGAGATTCAACTCCGTTGAATGTCATGTATGAAGTTCCATAAATTGCTTGAGTGGCATAATTAGGAGAAAGGAACTTTAATCTTCCCATAAATTGCATACAGTTTGTTGTAAATCCTGATTCTATTCCGTTCATGTTGTTAACACAACCAATTGAAAGTGTTGGAGAAGCAAATCCACCTGTCCAAGGGGCCGGAAGATTAAGTTTGTCATATACAAAACCAGTATATTGAGCAGTAGGATCATAATTAAGAGTAAAGTCTAATAAAACTTTTGCACCGTCACCGATGATATTAATTGATCTTCTTTTATAGAAAACAACAGGAGATTCATTATATTCACCCTGCAATAAATAAATATCAATTCTATCATTTGCCCATTGATTTATAGTAGTGGCCGCAGGAACACTGTCAAAAGCAGCTTGAATTGTTTGATAAGGAAATTGAGTTGATCCTCTTCCGTCGGCCGGAACATCTGAACCATTAACAGGATCAACATAAATAATTTGGGTAACAAGTGAGCTTTTAGAAACTTTATCATTAAATGTTGACCAATCAGTTAATGAGAGTAAACCGTTCTGAGTTGCATCTGCATATTGCGTAGCTTCTGTAACTTGGGCCGGAGTCATACTAGCAACATCAAACCAGCCAGCATTATAAAAATTTAATGTCCCGTTAGTTATGTTCCATATAAAATCACCTTGCTGAGGAGAAGGAAGCGCATCTCTTTGTACTGTTGTTATAGGGATAAAGTTTTGAATAGTTGTTTGAATATTTCTATCAACACCTATCGCAAAAGTGCTAACAGAAAAAATCAGCACTAAGATTAGACATATTAAATTTTTCATTTTAGCCTTTATTGATGAAATTAAATAAATATTTAACATAATAAACCTTTTAAAATACAAAAACAATTAAACAACAGTATAACCTACAGGAGTATAAGACGGATTAGTTTCTATACTTACTTGACCACCATTTGAAGAAGGTGCAAAGCTTACACCTAGGAAAACAGTTGAACCAGTATATGCAGAAATATCCATTCCACCTAAATTAGTTAATGGGTCTTGACCAGCAAACCATGAACCGTTTTTACCTAGCCATATTTTCTTATTATCAAAGTCCATGGCCAGCATTAATACATCAGCAGTAGTAAAAGTTATTGAGGCTCCGCCATAACCTAATACGGCCGTTCTAAATGAGTTTCCATCTTGTCTAAATTGAAACTGTCCTGCTGCCCCGAAAGGATATTGAATTTGTTGATAAACAGAAGGCGCAGTATTAGATATTGAACCTCCAATATCTAATTGAGCGGCAGAAGGATTAGCATTAACAATATACTCAATATATTTCTTACCATTCAAAGCAGAAAAAGAAGGTGTTAAGTAAACTTGTACTAAATCACCGCCAGAAAAGGTAGGCTGTGTAGCAGTTAGATCACTATTCGAAAGAATAATTAGAGGGTCTTTCTGAGCAGAATCATAGATAGCATTAACAGCAGAAGCAATTACATTAAAATCAAATTCTGTTGTTACAGGAAAATCTACACGCTTTAAAACTAATTGTCTTTCTAAACCATCCCAAATAAGAATCTTACTACATGACCAGTTTCCAACATAAGCGTTAGCAGGAAGATATAAAGGAGCTACGTTTCCTGCAAAAACTATTTTAGATTTCTGAGCTACAACATCACTTCCGTAAATAAATCTACATTCAACCCAATTATCAGGATTGCTCCAATAAGGATCAACAATTCCAAAATCTGTTACAAGTTGAGCTTTATCAAGTGTAATCATTACAGCTTCATCCAGAATTAAATTAACAGGAAGATTTGTTAAAATAGTCATTAGAAAACTCCAATTATGTTAAAAACTTAGTAATTTTTATTATTTAACAATGAACTATTAGAAGTTTCTTGATTTCTCAATATAACGATCTAAAGTTGCATCATAAACCAAAGTTAAAAAATAATATTTCAGAAGAATTGCATTTCCGTTAAGAATACACCCTCCGGCAATATCATTATTAGTAAATTCTACTGTATTTGTGTCATCATTACCAATAAGTTTAATCTCAGTTCCGTCAGTAACAACTCCCGAAAATGGAGTATTTGACATGGTTATAGGCGCAACATCACCCTGAACAAGCCATTTCTGAATTGCATCACCTGAAACAACCGATAAAGCAATCTGATCACCTCCCGTAAGCGTTAAATCACTCGCATTAAAGAGGCTTATATTACCTGCACCACCGCTTGAAGGCGCACTTATCCAGTTAGTTCCATCGGAAGTTAAAACGTTTCCTAAAGCACCTACAGCACTTAAACCAGTACCCCCGTTAGCACGTAGCAAAACCCCCGTCACTTCAGAAGCTAAATTGACATTGGAAACAGATAAAACACCACTCGTTAAATGGGCCACACCAGTTCCTACAGCGCTTCTAATAACTTTCCCTGTAGTAAGATTGAAAACAGCTATCTCACCATCTACAGCACTTACAGGGCCAGAAACATAGCCAGCATCATTGTAGAAATCGGAAACATTTAATGGAGTATTTGTAAGATCATCATAATCAAGAAAATCACTTGTCCAAGTAGTACCATTACTAATAAGAACTTTTCCTAATGTACTTGGAGCAACAAATTGAACAGCACTTGTTCCATTTCCTAAAATTACATTATTTAATGTTAATGATCCGGCACCTGTACCACCTTTTGTTACAGGTAGAACAGTTATTGCAGGTTCTTTATTATTAAATGTAGTCCAATCGGTATTTGAAAGTTTACCTGTATTAACAGCACTTGCTATAGGCAAATTAAAAGTATGAGTATCAACACTTGAAGAAATTGTAAAATTAGTTCCAGTTGATGATGTTGCAAAATATTGCTGAGTAGTAGTTAATGAATTTAATGAATTAATAAAGAGAGGCAGAGGAGCACTTGTCCATTCAGTACCATCCGAAGTTAAAACATTTCCTAAAAAACTTGGACTTGGTAAAATTTCTTCAACTAATGAACAATTATCAATCCTAAGGGTAGCAGTAATCGGTGCAGTTGAAATAATACATAATCCAGAAGTAGAGTTTCCTGTAATAAAGTTAGCACTTGCATTTGATGATTCCCAAGAACCACTTCCTGAAACCGTATTACAATTTTGATTTACACCATTTACATTATTACAAATCTGAATATTTCCATTTGTAGTTTTAATTCTACAACTTGCATTTAAACTTGCATTAGAAAGAAGTGTTGAAGTTGTCTGACTCTGACAAAATGATAAAGTCTGAGCAGTTAAAACAATTTGAAATGACCTTGATCCAGAAAAATAATCTGTTGTTACTGATGATACAACCCCTGCACCGTTTACCCATCCTGCAATACCTTGTTCAGCATCAGAATTTTTTAAAAGTTCATTTCGATTTAAATAAGCGTTTTGAGTAGGAGTAAATTGAGCAAACAAAGGAAGGGATAGAGATATTGTTAAAATAACAATAAGTCCAAAAAGTATGGAGTAAATATAGTTTTTATAATTTTTTAAAATATTCACTTTATATCCTTAACTAAATTTGACCACGAAAGATTTCTTTAAAAGAAATGCGCTCCCTAAAGCACTTGGGGCCTCTGCTGCAATATCACGATAAAGATTAATTCTTAGTCTATCATTTGCTTGTACTGAAACACCAACAACCCCTAAGGCCGATGCAATATCTATTGAAGGAATTTCAGTAAATTGATTTGAAACTGCACTTACAGGAATTTGAATATTAGTAGAAGTATAATTATTAGGGTAAGTTCCTTCCACAGTTGTACTAGGACGAATAAGTGAGACATAAGCTTTAAATAAAACATTTCCAACAACAGGCGCAGTATAAAAAACTCCATTTACAAGATTAATAGGTGTTCCACCTAAATAATTGCTTGGAATAGTTACTTCAGTATGAATCTCTTGAGGGTCTAATTCAGAAAACTCATAAAAGATCATTCCATTAACAATAGTTTCTATAGGTGTAATTCCAGAAGTTATATCCCATACTGTAGGGATATTGGCAATAATACCTGAAAGAGATTGCTTAAAAGACCTTGATAATTTTGTAACATTGGTTCCCATGAAATCTGTCCTTTATATTTTAACCGAATCCATGATCCAATCTAAACATTACAGGAGCACCGCCATTAGTAGCACAATAAACATCTTGTTTAGATTCAATTTCGTAAGCGTCCCCTGCTTCAAGCAACATACCATCATTTAATATGTCAGCAAGTAAAGGAGGCGGTGAACCTACATCTTTATAAAAGAAAAACAAATCATCAACACCGCTAATATTTCTTATTGTCACATAAGTAGTATTATCATCCCCTGAAATAACAGGAGTTACAACACCAACAGGAACAACTCCTGAGCTTGTAACAGCAAAAGAAGTGGCCGGACGAGGATAAGTTCTACTATCGGGAAAACTTGCTAAGAAGACTAAGGCCATACATTCTCCTTCGTCGAAACATCGCTTTCAGCGAACGACTTGCTTTGCAAGTTACAATATTTAATTACTTTCATCTTCTTCCCTAGTTTGAGCCTTAGCTCAATGTACACCTTTAGGTGTTGTCTGAGCTATGCTCAGAGTTTTTCTTTAGCTCCCTACCTTTGCGCCACCAGTGGCCCCTGAATACTCATATCCTACAATTCTCACACCCATATTGGCCGCAACACCTGAAGTATTGCTAACATGCCAAGTAAATTGTGTTAATTCTTTAAGCACAATATTACATGAGATTAAATTGATATTGGATAAGTTAGGGCCTAAACCAAGTGACATAATAAAATTTGCTTGAGGATTTGACGTTTCACCCACATAAACAGGACGACCATGATTTTTTAATGTCCGGTTTCCATCAAGTCGTGGATAAAATCTAGAATTTATTTCAAGCAAACCATCATTAAATAAACCGTAACCAAAGATTACAGCTTGCTTACCTTTTGGAACAATATAAGTCAGCATAAGTTCTTCACCACCGCCTGAAGGAACGATGGCCACAGCACGAGCATCTAAACTATCTGCATCATTAGGTACAGAAAGATGGGCCGGAAACTGATTTATACCTATTGAAAATGGAGTTTCCATCGCTTACGCTCCAGTTATATTGATTGGTGAAAATCTGGTGATTTTCCTATCAAAAATACAATATTTCATAAAATTCCTTTATCCCTAGCTTAAGACGACAATGAATTCATGTCATTCTGGCCCGGAACTCTTATTCTAAATCCACCTAACGCTAAATTAACAATATAAGTTCTGCTTGGATCATTATTAGCAAAACTAAACTTGATATTTGCATTAGGAAGAAATCCATAAGTTCTCTTCATGTTCATAGGATACTTAGGACTTCCTACCATTTCCAAAGGAATTGGATTGCTCATGAATGATCTTGAACTTGCAGAATCCATCATACTAAATGAAAGACCAGTTGCAAGATTTGCATCATCATGAATCTCAGGGTCTTGGTATGTATAAATATAGTTACCAACTACACCTGTACGAACAAAAATTGATTTAACAATATTTTTCAATGCAAATGTAGCTTCTTCAGTAATATTTAAAACGAAATCTTGAGCATCACCCGGCCCAAGAATTACATTTCTTACTGAGAATAAATAACCCCAATAAAGTTTTTGAAGACTTCCAATATTTGTTGGAACAAATTCAGGAGGTATTTTATTTTTGAACTGTTCAAGAGGATGAGAGCGCAAAATATCTTCTTTAGTATCAAGTCGTGACTTGAGAGCAAAGTTTTTATCTCTTACACTAGCGAATTCTTTCATAAGCTGCTCATTAGTCATTTGAGCTAGTTCTTGTTGTGATTTAGTTGCCATATATTTATTTCCTTTTTAGCTTTGTATTAAACTGAATAAGCAGTTTGTAAAATACTATCAAGTTCACTATTTCTAACTTCTAATCCAAAGAAGGTGAAATATTGTCTTCCATCACCAACACCAACCATATTATTTTCAATAAATGTTGAAAGTTGAACACTGACAGAAGCGTTAGATGGTAAATAATATGGAACAGTAATTTCTGATGGAGTAGATAAGCTTCCAAGGTTTTGAATAGCTGCTGGCTCATTTCCTAATTGTCTCATCGACTGATCATCACGAAGAAGAAACTCAAGTGGAGCACCTTTTCCGGCCGTGTCATTCGTATTAAAGTTTCGGCCAATAGCTAAGAGCAGAAATCCTGCATCTTGTACTGTACGAAAAGATTTGTTTATATTTAAGTATGGAGTGTAAGTCGGATTCACTCCAAAAATAGCATTATCAGTAGGTAAAAAATCTACTTGATACCATTTGGGCCATAAAACTGTTTCTAGTCTTCCAATATTGGTTGGAATTCTATCAATCGGCATGAATGATCTAAGAAATTCCATAAGATTTTCTTGAGGAGTATTTTCAGCAGAAAATCTGGCAAGACCTGACAAATCTTCTGAGGAGTTATTAAGCTCATAAGAGTCATAGTTCATGACATTATTACCAACTCTTTCACGGGCACGAATATTTTTGGTAAGTTCTTGTTGCTTGAGTATGGACTTAATAATACCATCTCTAGAAGTAGCAGGTTTCATAGGTCTATCCTTTTTTCAAAGCTCTCGCTTTATTTAAAGTATTTTTTTAAATTTAGTTCAAGAAACAGCGAGCTTTCGCTCGCACATCACCTTCGGTGAACCCTTCTTCCTCACTTTGCTCGTCCGAAGGACGATGTAGCGAAGAATTGAGCAGTTCGTCCAAAGGACGATGTGCGAGCTTTGCTCGCTGTATTTTTCTTACTGAATAGGACGAGTGTAAAGACCTTTAAGCTCGCAACGAAGGTACAAATCTTCATTTGCAGTTGGAGTTGCAGCAGCAATTTCTGCACCTGCAAGACCACTTGTTGAAAGATTTACAGCAAAACCTTGCTGAGAATCAATATTCCAAGGGTTTTTACCGAAAGCAACACCTTTAGCTTCAGGAGCACCGAAAGACTGAAGGGTAAGAGATACGTCAGCAGCACCAGCTTTAGCAGCATCTTGATAGATTTTACCTGAAACCATCCCTAGAGAAGATTCATAGTAAGTCTTATCAGAAATTGTGAAACTGATTGCAGAATTTCTCTGAAGAAGATAAAGCATTTTTGACTTTGTATCATCCATGTTACAAGCGGCCATTACAATTCCGTGACACTGGAAAGAGTTACCTTTTTCCAATTGAGCATTTTGACGAAGGTTAGTAATGTGAAGAGGCTTGTTCTGAACATCACCGAAAAAACGGTAAGATGAATTCACAACAGTTACACTTGTACGAATTTGAGTATCGTACAAAGATTGACGGTGAACAGTGAAACGTGCTCCGTTAGCTGCCTGAAGCTGAGTTGAATTAGCTGACATAAAACCTCCATGTCATTTTTTGTTAAATATATTTCCAAAGCAGATTTTTTTGAGGAGCTTTTTTCATATATTTTCGAGCGTAATGCTCTTTTTAGTTATTATATGGGAAACGCATTTTTTTGCAAACAATTGCTAAAAAATGTACATTGAGCTTTTCGCTCAAACATCACCTTCGGTGAACTCCTTTCTCCTCTCTTCGTTCGTCCAAAGGACGAGGTAGCGAGGAACGAACAGTTTGCCGAAGGCAATGTTCGAGCTAAAGCTCGATGTTTAATTAAAAATCATCTTCACCAAATTCGTCTTCTTCTTCACCTGAAAATTCTATGTCTGACTGACCTGAGAAAGGAATATCAGCTTGACCAGAAAATTCTATATCAGCTTGACCGTACATTTCTTCGCCGTACATTTCATAACCTGCAAGACCAATGAATTTCTTCACTGGAGCTTGAGCAACTACTTGATACACAGAAGCACCTGCAATCACGATAGCTGAAGCAATTACGCCTTTAGCTACTTGAGAAGCTGTTTTAAGAGCTTTGTTTGAAGGATACTTGTTAGCAGCAATCAATACCAATCCTGCAACAGCAGAAGGGATAACTGCGCCACTTACAGGCCCGGCCATAGCGATAACATTCATAACAGAAGCAGGTAAATATCTCTTACCAAGATCGTTGAACAGATTGTATGAAAAACCACCAATAGCAAGACCTGCTACGGCCATATTATCTGCTTGACCAGTAATACCTGCAATAGATGGGTTAGACTTAATACGACCTTTTCCAACTAGCGTGAAAGTCTTAGATTTAGACTTTCTCTTAGATGATTTACGACGACCGCTTGATTTCTTAGAAGAAGACTTCTTAGAAGATTTTCTACGTGCCTTCTTAGGTGCAGCTTTCTTAGAAACTTTTCTCTTAGAAACTTTTTTTGAAGAAGTTTTTTTCTTCGCTTTTTTCTTGGCCACAGTCAACGCTCCTTGTTTGATTGATTTAGCTTTTTTAGCTTTTTTTGCCTTCTTGGCTTTTATTCGTCTTTTACCTTTTTCCATTGCTTTTTTAGCAAATTTTGCTTTAGATGCTTTAGTTACACCTAGTTTAGATTTTTTTGATCCTTCTTCATAGGCTTCTTGATCAGCTTCTTTGATTACTTCATAATCAGCTTGCAAGTAATTTTTTTGAAGTAAAGCTTTCTTCTCTGCAAGACCCTCCTTAACTTTTGCTTTTTGTTCAGCAAGTTGAGCTTGTAAAACTTTCATTTTTGCAGCATCAGCAACAGTACCGCCGCCATTTTTGATTTTTTTAGAAGCAGCTTTAACCGATTTTGCAGTTCGATTTATTTCAGCAACAGTAGGAAACCACATTCCTGTTTTTGCTTTTGGGCCAACTTTAGTTGAGTTACCAAAATGAAATCTTTGTGGGTTACGCTTTTTCTTGATAGCTTTTTTAGCTGTTTTTCTAGCAACTGGCTTTTTAGCTATTTTTTTAGCTGCCTTTTTCTTAGGAGCAGCTTTTTTAGAAGCTTTTGCCTTAGCTCTTACCATTTTTACAAAGTTTGCTCTAGCTTTTAACTGAGCAGCACTTGGAGCTTTTTTAGAAGCTTTTTTTGCTGTTTTTTTCGCAGGTTTCTTTTTAGCAGAACCCTTTTTAGGATTTCCGGCCAGAAATTGAATTGTTGCCATTTATATTGCTCCTTGTGACACGTTATTAACCAGTATGACCTAGTAGATTTTTCATAGCTTTTAGACCCTTATTTCCGTCAATATGTGCAAGTACAGTATCATTATACATGAGATTGCTATTACACAAAATAATTAGCGGCAAAGTCTTATGTTTTAAAACCAAAGTGAATAAACTGAAAGGATGAACCCATAAAGCATCTAGATCGGATTGTCTTTCTTCTTCACTTGAAGCTTCCGAATTGACCCTAAAATAGAATAAATTAGGGGTAACACCCGTAATTACCCATTCTTTTGATGTAAGCATGTCATATAGGGCCTGACCTTCTTTGGAAAACTTACCATTTTTGAACTTTTTAACCGATTCTAGGGCCAGATCAACACATTCCTCACGCTCACTTTCAGGGTAAGTCAAAAATTCTGTCCAAAAATCTAAAAGCTGTTTTACGTCTTTTGTCATAATTTATTCTTTTAGTAGGAAAAAAGCTCCTACTCCTAATAATGCTGTAACCCCTAAAACCAATGGCCCTGTCATATCCGAATATCTTCCTTCTTCGGCCGCAGCAACTCGAACAGCAGCTTGAGCACTTCCAATTTCATAATCAAAAGCAGCATCAACAGCATCTTTTTGAAGAAGTCCTAATTTTTTAAGTGCTTCCTGAAATAATTTATCAGCTTGCTTCTTAGCTTCACCGGCCACCATTTTATCAAGTTTTGCTTTGTGAGCATCAACATCTTTTGCTTGAGCAATAGCTTTATCAGACTTTTCTTTAGCAATTTTTTGAAGTCCTGCAACAGTTAAAGTTTCTTGCGCTTTTACTTTTGCAGCTTCTATATCACGTTTTGCTTTATCAATTGCAAGATTAGGTGCATCTTTAATTGCCACTCCTAATGCCTCAGCGTTATTACTAAGGATTGCTTGTGTCATAGCGTCACTTAATCCTGCTTTTTTTAATTTATCTTCAGCAGTTTTTTTAATAATGTCTTTAGGAAGAGTAGCAATTTTTGCATCACCGTTAGCAACATTATAAATCTTAGTTGCGATCCCAACAGGTATTCCAGTTTTCTTTTCAAAAGCTACTTCCGCTTCTGATTTTGCTCTATCCTTAATAGCACCTTGTACTACTTCAGAAACAGTTTTCTTTTGAATCTCTTTTCCTGCTTCAACAGATACTTGATCTGATGATTGAGCAGCAATTTGTCCCTCAGCGGCCGCATTAAGTGCGTAAGCAGTTCCGGCGATTGTAGTAAGAGTTAATAAGTCTCTACCTAATGCAGATTTTCCTAGAGTACCTTGTTTTAATTGATTTGATGAAACTGCAATAACCGCACCGGCCGAACCACCTGAAGCAACTATGGCCGCAACTTGCATGGCCGTAGTTAGGGCCAGAAATAAATCTTCTTTTGATATTTTTCCTTCTTGTAAAAACTTGGCAGGAAGATTTGTTACATCGGTTAATTTAGAAATCGCTCCACCTGTAAAAATGTCTGTTTCACGATAAACATCTTTCAATACAGGTATTTTTGTTGCAACATTTTTCACAACATTTAAGGGATTAATAATTGTAAGATAGTCTCCGGCAGCATGAGTAACTGTTTTTAATGGTGTAGCTGTATTAATAACAACTTTTGGAGCAGAAACCGTTACCTTAGGAGCAGAAATTTTTGGTAATGAAATTTTTGGAAGTGAAAAACTAAATCCTAGATTTTCATCTTCATTTCCAAATCCATAAAATTCTGCTTTTTTTATCTTTGACATTAGTTAATTCCTTAATCTTTCATCATGAGGTAAAGAGCACCTAATCCTGCAAGAGCACCTAATACTTTTGGAGCATTTGATTTTGGTGTTTCAGGAAGTATAGGAGTTTTATCTGTAACCGAAGCTTCTTTCTCCCCAGATTCCTGAGCGATACTTGAAGATGGTTTATAACTTCCACCACCGCTTCCACCGCTTGAGCTATAATAAGAGCTTGGCATTGCAGTAGAACTATAATTTTGCATGTATGTTGGTTGAGCAATAGGAGCTTGAATTGTTGGAGAATAAACCATTGGAGCAGGACTTATAAATGTTGGAGAAGGAAGCATAGGCTCAGGAACAGTTTTAGGCTCAATTGATGGGCCTGATTCAGGATAATATCCTTCAGGAATAGGCATTGAAGGCATTTTAGGCATTGATAATACACCTGTAGTAAATGCTAATTCAGCAGCAGTTTTTGAAATCGGTTCACCAATAATAGGCACCATTGAAGTTACTCCAATCGCAGTACCAACAACAGGATCAACTATTTTACCAACTACAGGAACAGCTTTTACAGTATTTAAAACTTGAGTAGTAATTGGAGCAACAACTTTAGCAACATCTTTAATTGGCTCAGTGACTAAAGTTTGAACAGGAGCAGTAACAATTTTTGTAGGGTCTTTAATTACAGTTGTAGCAAGATTTGTTGCAGGAGTAGCAGCAGTTTGAGCGATTGCTGCGGCTTTAATAGCTGCTATGTTTGCGGCCCTTGCAGCTTGTCCGGCCGCTTGTGCAGCCACTTTATTTGCGGTAGTAGGAAATGCTTTGGCCTTAGCTACTGCGGCAGTTGCTAATGAACCTGCGTTGCTTGCGGCAGCTTTGGCAGTATCAGCAGCTATTTGAGCAGGAATAAGAGCAATCTTGGTAACACTTACAACAGGTTTTGCAACAGCACTTGCAACACTTACAACAGGTTTTGCAACAGCACTTGTAACAGTTCTTGCAAGGTTTGTTGTAGGCTTGGCAACTATATTACCTGTTCTACCCATTACCTTAACACCACTCGAAACGGCATTAGATACAGGTCTTGCAAGTTGGCTAACTGTCTTAGCAACAGGTCTTGCAACTTGGCTAACTGTCTTAGCAACAGGTCTTGCAACTTTACTAACAGCCTTGGTTATTGATTTTACTGGACTTGATTTCCCTCCCATTATTGAACCTCCTTACAAAAAACAATTTTTTCATTATCCCATGAGTGCAATCTCATTCCATGCTTTACTTGATATGCAAGACTACGAGAATTTCCTTCAACATTTTGCCATAAGAAACCAAAAAATTGTTTAGCACCTTTTATTTTTGCTTCTGTTTGAATATGAAGCTGTAAATCATCAGAAACTTTTGAAGACCTAAATTTAGGATGAATGAAAACAGTTATTATATGAAATTCATCTTCTACCATTCTATAAGTAAAAAAATATTTTTCATTTTCTACAGTTTCAATATTTTCTCTTTCAAGTAGATAAAGAGCATGAAGTGATTTCATTGTTACACCTTTGCAATATTGTCCTGACTAATGGCCGTGTTAAATACCTTACCAACATCAAATTCCATGATATTATTCCTTCATAAAATAATAAAGAGCACCTAATCCTGCAAGAGCACCTAATACTTTTGGAGCATTAGACTTTGGAGCTACAGGAGCAGTAGAAACTACACTTTCCTCAGTTTCTTCAGAAACACTTGAAGAAGGCATATAAGAATCAGCACCGCCGCCGCCACCGCCGCCGCCACCGCCGCCGCCTCCACCGCTTGACGAATCACTCTGCATCCAACTTGAACTGTAATTCATCATTGGAGCTTGATCAACATAAACAGGAGAAGGAAGCATAGGCTCAGGAACATATTGAGGCTCAATTGAAGGGCCAGCTTCAGGATAATAACCAGTAGGAACAGGCATTTTAGGCATTGATAATGCTCCTGTTTTAAGAGCAGAATCAACTAAAAAATTTGAAGCAGGTTGTCCAACAATAGGAACCATTGAAGTAATACCAATTGCAGTACCGACAACTGGTTCAACAAGTTTTCCAACAATAGGAACAGCTTTTACGGTATTTAGTATAGGGGTTGAAACTATTCCAACTGAAGAAACAACATCTTTTACAGGTGCTCTAACTAAAGTGCTAATAGGATCAGTAATAATAGATGTTGGTTTTTTAATAATACTAGTTGCAAGACCTACTGTAGGCCTAGTAACTAAACTAAGTCCTGCTTTAGGTGCTACTCCTACTGTCTTAACAGCACCCGAAACTATGCTACTAATTGCTTTAGGGACAGGAATTTTAGGAAGTGAGATTTTTGGAGCTGATATTTTAGGCATCTTAAAACTAAAACCCATAGTTTCATCATTAGCAAATCCATTCATCTGAGCATTTTGTTTGCTAACAATATCAGATAACTCAGTTTTGATTGCCTGAAGTCTTTCTTTAACACCTTCAGGAAATATAGCTTTTGGAACCTTGCTTCCTTTAACTTTTTGAAATCTTACAGACTTGTGTAATATTTTCTGAGCATTTTTTAATTGAGCATACTCAGGATTTTGCATTAATCGAGCATTTTTTGCTTGTTTGAATTTTTTTAGAAATTTTCCTTTAGCTCCAAACATCTCATCACTTTCATCAGTAACAAGATGTTCATTATCATCAAAATCACCACCGTAATCAAGGATCATTCTTTGAGCATTACGCTTAAAACCTTCCTGTCTGATAGACGTTTCATCTTGAGGAAGTATTTGAGCAGCAGCTTCAGGAGAAGTTTTAAGAGCTTTAACTAAAGTTGAAATCTCTTTATTAACACCCTTAATCTCTTTTATTATTGCAATCTCACTTCTAGTCTGACCTTGAAAAGGATTATTCGATTTAGGAAGCTTCTTTATTAATTCAGCTTTCTTTGCAATAAGAGCAATATATCTTGGATCAACTGATGAAAATTTAGCTCCTGAAACACCTTTTCCGCTAAAACCTTCAGATTCAGCTTGCTCAACTTTTTCATTAGTTTTTTGATCAATAGGTAGTCTACGGTAATTATCTTCATATCTAAATGTCATAAAATATTCCTTATTTAAAATTAGATAGAATTATTACTTCTTCATTTTCATATAAATAAGAGCACCTATTCCAAGAGCAAGAACTCCTGAAGCAATATAAATTTTATTTTTATTTGCGGCCCAAAAACTATCTTGAGCACCTTGAGTTGCAGCCCCAACTACTTTAGAAATTGTGGCCAGTGATTTAGGATCAGTAGCACCAGTTTTATTAAGAACTGAAGCAGCAGCTTTTGAAGCGGCTGCAATACCAGCATCTATGGCCTTTTGCTTGTTTGCATCAATAGCTGATTGAACAGCAGCTTTAGTTTTAGGAGTATTTACCGCAGAAACAATAGAATCCCACAAACCGCCCATCTCCTGACCTTCAGGGTTAAAGTTTCCGCAATCAAGTTTCGTGTTTATCATTTGATCCTCCGTGATCGTTTAAAGACATAAATATGCTTATTATCCATTAAGAACCATTTTTTTGCAAAAAATGCCTAATTCTTAACCTTTTTTTCATCCATTATGTCGAATAAAAGCTCTTTATCTTCAGCTTCATCCATTAATTCCTCAAAAGCCTCTTCATTTATGGCCATTTGGGAAGGATTAATAATAATCGCTGAAACCACTCGAAACTTATATTGATCATAAATAGCATTTGCAATTATTTGGTTAAGATTCTTGCTATCCAAAAGAAGCTCATCTTGAAGATACAAAACAATCTTCTCTTGTTTAGAATCCATATCCCATACTTGAATTAGAAATTCATCAGAAGAACCGTGATTGATAAAGATATTTGCTAAATACATTTATTTTCCAGTGTTTATTTTCGAGCTTTCATTCTACCGTATAAGACCCCTGCATCACCTTTAACAGTGTTATAAGCAGCTTTAACTTTATCTGATTGAGTTAAAAGTTTATAAGCAACATATCCTAAACCACCTGCAAGTAGAAAATATTTTGCTTTCCCGATAAAATCAAATGTACCAACGACAGCTTTAGAAGCTGTAACGGCAACATCTTTTGTTGCTTTTGCAACAATAAGAGCTTTTTCAGTTTTACTTGATGCCATATATTCAGGATGAGATAACCAAATTGAATCAACATCTTTTCTAGTTGCAAGACCGTCAACTGCTACACTGTTTGCGATAGCATCAATAACTTCTTTCCAATTATTTAAAGTCTTCATAGGAATTTTCATAAAGAGAGTTTTCTTCTGAGCAAGACCTCTAACCCAATTTTGCCACTCATCTTCAGTTAATCCTTGTTTCAAAGAAGCTGTTAATGTTGCAAGAGTTAATGCTTTTGATCTGAATACTTGAGAAGGAGTTGTTATATAGCTTGTGAGAGCAGCAAAAAGTTCTTTGATAATCAAAAGACCTTGAGCATACTCAGAAGAAGCTTGGGAACCGACCTCTAATATTGCTCCAAATCCTGTATTTCGATAGGCCATGAATTATCCTTTATTATATTTGTCACTAAACTTCAAAAAGATCAGACGATTTAGAATTTGCTTCATACCCAATATTTTTATCCTTATGGATACAATCCATAGAAAGAACTACAGGCTTAAAAGGATAGTTATGAGTTTTCTCAACTACATAAATATGATTGTAACAGGCCTTAGGATCAGTTGTTTTAAATCTTACACATTTAAAAAATGGTTTATGTCCAATAGCTAATAAAAGAGTTGCAAGCATAAGTGCCATATCATCACAATCACCACGAAACGTATCACCTGCTTGAATTTTTTTGATAATCATTATAGGAGAATGAATTTGTTCAATACCATTTGCATCCTTAACATAAGGAATTGCCCCTTGAACCCATTCAGCAATTGCTTGAGCTTCATCAAGGTACTGATGAGAACGAGTTTTTTTGTTATTTAAAATATTGATTGCAAGCTGTCTAATAGAAGGATCGCCAGATTCCTTTCTGGCGATCTTCTTCATCATTTCAATTGTTTTTAAATTTGAATTCTTACCACCGTTAGTCTCAGTTGACTCCACTGTAGCTAGATTCCGCATGTTGCCCATATTGGTTAAATTTCGATTGAAGATTGTCATAAAATTCGTTTATCCAATTGTCATTCGTTTCTGGTGAATAACTATCTCTTAAATCAATCAACAAAGACTTAGGGAAATATTCAAAAACCCTTTCAGAAAACAAGTTGGCAGAACTTAAAAGACTATAACACTTATTAGAAACTTCTAGGGCCGGTTTTTTTCCTTGAACCCCTTCCATTATAACACCTGAAATAACCGCACCAACTTTGTCTTGTTCCGCTTCACGATCAATTATAGATGAAACCTCAGTTTTCTCCAAATTATTCGATGGAAGGTTAATAGTATGCCCTCCATTCATCGGTGAAAAACTAGTTTTTGGTTGATTTACCTCTTTAGATTGAGATACTTCCACCACTTCTGACCGTTTTGGAGCAGAAACAGTATTTTCCTGCGCTTCGCTACGGCTATATCCATCTGTGCTCCCCTGCTGGTTCGCCTGTCTAAGATGGGATATTTGCCCTGTACTATCTACAGCTTGTTTTTGCATTTCCTGAGGTAACGGACGAGCTTTTTTAGGATTTACTCTATTTAACGGTCTTTGTTGAGAAGGAGCTACTTGTTTTGGAGCTTGAATTGCAGCTTGTTGACGACCTTTCATAATCCCTTGAGCAAGCATTGGGCCAAAGGAAGAGATTAGATTGTTAATTACACTGTCTTCCTTCTCTTCTTTCGGGCCTTGTCCGGCGAGAATTTCAGCTTTCTCTAATGCTTTCTCTTCAACCATAGCAAGCATCAGCTCCATTTCTTCTTTTGCTTCTTTTTTTGCCTCTTTTTCACTCTCACGAAGCTTCAACATAAATTCCATATCGCTCATGCCTTCTTTCTTAGGCTTCATCTTTTCAATCATATCTTTAGTATCAGCTTTTAACTCTTTGATAAGCTCCATATTCTTATCATTCATTTTACTAATCATTTCATTGGTATTTTTCTGCATATTCATCATCATTTCATAGAACTTTTCAGAATTATCCTTAACTGGCTCAGGTTTAGGCATGATTTTTGATAAAACATCAAGCATTTCCAGCATGTTACCCTTGCCATTTTTATCTTCGGCCAGTCTTTTTGCTTCTTCAATCTTTCTATCTTCACGCTCACGTTCTCTTTCAGCTTTATATTCCTCACGCTCACGCTCTCTTTCACGCTCTAAACGCTCCTCTTTATCCCTAAAATTTTGCTCCATAGCTTTTGAACGATCTTCAATCACTTTAAGCAAAACTTCCGTATTATCCTTAGGAGCAGCTTGATCAGAAGCCTTCTTTAAAGGTTCAGAAATTCTAACGGTTGTTTGCTTCACAAATCGCTTAGGATTCGTTTTATATAGGGCAACAGTATAGTTACCGCCTCCCATTTCAGAAGCTAAAATGTCCTCATTAAGAGGTTTTGTCCAAAAACACTTATGTTCATGGTCTTTAGTGATTTTAAATTCATAAGGAATATTACTTTTTTCAAAAGCATCACCCAAAATGAAGGCATTTTTCTCATTTCGATCTTTTGCCTCGGTTTGGAGAGATTCTTCAAAGGATTCAAGATCATCAAGCTCTAATTCCTCCTCCCCCTCTTCTTGCTGCTTAATTACGTCCTTAGCAACGAGACTAGCAATGTCTTTTAACTCCTCATCACGTAATTCTTTAGCACTTGTAGCGATATTTCTGCGTCTTTCTACCTTCATTTTGACCCTCCTTGGGCAATATTGAGATTATTTAAGCCTAAATGTCCTTGTCTAAATGACGCAAAACACTGTCTAGACGTTCCTAAACGCTATCTAAATGCGTCTAAATCCTGTCTAAATGTTTCCAGAATCTACGTCTAATCTAATTATGGGAGTGATTTTAAGGAAGGCAATAGCTATTTTAGACGTAAAAAAGGCGGTCTTTCGACCACCTTCCTTATAATAACTAGTTAGCTTATGAGCAGCTAAATAATCTTATTGATGTGCAATTTGAGCTTGACTGTTTACAACAATTCCAAGCTTGATTTTTTCAGATTCAGAAACCTGAATTTTACCTGAACGAATAGCAGCTTCATAGTTATTCAAGTTTGCCATTTCTTTAGGAGTTGTATCTTTCTCTCTTGGAGCAGTTGGGTTATTAAGCCAGTTAGTACAACCTTTAGAATATTGGTTAGCTTCAATTACGATCATAGAAGCTTTATCAGTTACTAGAGAGAAGATATGCTCTTTATTTCCTGCATAAGTACCTTCTGTGATTTCTCTCTCACCTAAGTAAGTAAGTTTTACAGGAGCGTTATAAGGAAGCACTCTTGTAAGGTTAGAAAGAGAACCAGTTAAAAAGATAGAGAACGATTTACCGTCTGCATCTGTAAATACTGCAACATCACGATACAAAAATTCTTCACCATCAAAAGCAAGAGTTTTCTTAGCTTTTGAAGTTGCGAATTTTTCAGAGAAGATACGCTTTCTTCCGTTGTAGATAGCTTGGATAACATATCCTGCAACATTTAGTGGAGCATGTCCTGCGCTCATAAGACCTAGATCATCAGCTTCATCCGATGATGATGCAACAACTTCAGCACCGAATACAACACCTTTAAGGGCAGTTTTACCGGCCGTTAAAAGTTCAGGATTGATTTCCATTTCTTCTTTTTTTCCACCTTTAGCTGCTGCTTTAGGGGCTGCTTTTTTAGTAGCAATTGTCTTGGCCATAAATATTCTCCTAGAATAAGTTTTGAATCAATTATTTGATTCATTTAAAAGAACCTTCGCTCAGTCTTGTTATTTTTTTAGTATAGAAAGTTTTTCTTCAATTCGACAAGCAATTTTTTCTTTTGTTTCTTCACAAGTTGAAGCATCATAAAAAGCTTTGTTATTTTTGAAGAAAGTTTTTAAAGAATCATCATTACATGAATTAATAGCTTGCTGACAAGAATTCATAATTCCAGAATGATCAATCTTAGTTACATCTTCAAGGCTATCTTCCGCATCAGTACCATCTTCAGATTCATCATCAATCAATCCTTCAGTAGCAAATTCAGCTTCCATTTTAGCTTCAAGAGCTTCACCTGCTAAATCTTTTGCAGTTGGTTCAGGGGTTGTTTCATTGTCCATAAATAGCTCCTCGAAAAATTTTTTTAATTTAGATTTTGACATTATAATTTACTCATATTGATTGCTTCATGTCCTATTCCTGCTTCTGATTCTATTGCGATCATTTGATTTTCATCTAGTTCATCAAGCAAGTTAGGATACACGATAAGGCCATTGATTTTATTTCGTCCAGTGATTTGTTCAAAAAAATTCTTACTTTTTGTAGAGAGCATTTCAATAGCTGTCATGGTCATTACATGAAAGTGAGTTTTATTGCAATAATGATTGGCCCTACAAAACATAACCTTTCCAAAATGTGCCATAGGGTAAGGAAACTTTGCAAACATTTCAAGACCGTCTGGAATTTCACTTTCTCTAGTTTCTCCAAACTCATCAGGCATAAATCTATAAACATTTTGCGGTAAATGTCTTGAGAATAAAAGCATCTGTTGGGTTGATACATCAGGAATTAATGAAATTGTGTCATTGGTATAAGTATGGCCATCAAGATCACTTCTAAATGATTTTTTTATTTTAACTATCTGGCAGTTAAGATGATACTGTTCACATGAATTCAGAAATCCAATATTGTTTGACATGGTTTATCCTTATTTTAAATCTTCTTCTTGTATTAATGAATCAACTTTCATTGAATTTTTTAATTTAGTTTCGGTGCTAAAAATATACTTTGTTTCAAAAGAGTAATTAGCAATAATTACTCCTGTTGTTCCAACATTAATACTTTCAGTAGGAAAAAGCTTGATACAATCTCTAACGGGTTTATTTTGTATTTCTGATTCAGAGTAAATTATGATCATTTTTTCTCGCAAAAACTAAAGTTCTTATCATGGTCAGGGACAGGTTTAAATCTGTCAATGTCAATTATTTGACATTATTCTATCTTTTAGCTCACGTATTTTCGCTTCAAGTTCTAATATTCTTAAATGCTTCCTGCAAACCACTCCATCAATCCCTTCTTCAACATCTAAAGCTTCGGGATGGATACATTGATTGGCCGACAGAGAAGAATACTTATTATCTTTAAATTCGCATCCGGCCAGAAATCCTATTTCAGCAGCATCTTCGCTGTAAGTAAGATGAAAGCAATGTGATCCTTCTTCTGATTTAATAAAAATATCAAAAGCTTTTTTATTCTCATCTTCAAAGCTTGTAAAATCTTCATTAGAGAGAGAATTAAATAAAGCTCTGTCAATTAACTCTTCATCTTTATCTTTATCTTTTTTTCCGTGATGCTCATTACAAGCTTTCCATCCGACATTGAAATAATCTTGATTATCCCATCCTTCTGTCCAAGAAAGCTTATTGAATTCATTCTTCATAATATCATTTTCATTAGACTTAACTCTATTGTTCATTTTTCAACTCTCTTATTTTCTCTTCATAATGCTTAATATTTTCAAGTTTTTGATTTGTGTGATAATTATCTATAAATTTTTGACTTATGGTTAAATCTAAAGAATGTTCAGGTATTTTAACTAGCATTTGGCCTATAATATCTCCGTTGTATCCTCTTATCATCATATCAATGCTGTGAATTTTTTGATCATTTATTTTCATACTTTTCTCCAAAATAATATTTTTTACCAAATTTTGTACTACTACTTCTTTTTTCTTTTTTCCTGTTAATAGTTTCAGGATATAAAACTTCTATGGGCCATACAACACTATCAAAATCATGTTTTTCACAATGAAATTTTTTAAAGTGTCTATCCATTTTAATACTCATTTTAGTACATGCAGGAAATTCACATTTATGTTGCATCTGTAAGTCTTTTCTTTAAATGATAAATCATCATTTCATGATTCTCAATTGAAGCTTTTATATTATCAATTTCGTACGTATCAATTTCTAACTGATCTAAAGTAATAATTGATTGATCTTTGATATTATCAAGATACATGTTTCCTAAAGGCTGTCTATTTTTATCTCTGAAAAGAATATCCATGTAATGAATATCTGTATTATTAAATCTCATTTTCTAGTCCTTTCTTAACCCAAGTTTAAGGGCCATATTGAAAAACTTATTTAGTTCTGCTTTTGTTTTACATTGTCCATATATTTCTACATAAGCTCTTTCAAAAATTTTAAATGTTAGTTTCATATTTTTCCTTTAAAGTTATTAAATACTTCTTTTTCTTTTTACCATTTAGTGAATTTAAAACTCTAGTTTCTTCTTCAGTTAATGGCATACATTGTTTTCTTAACGGAGGACTTTTTACTTTATCAAACTCCTCTTCAAAATCTTCAAGATTTTTTATTCTTGTATGACCTAAAGTTCCTAACATTAAACCTAACTGTAATGCCATTAAGCCTGACTTTTTCATTGATCTAGTCCTTTATAAAATTTTAAAGCTTCCTGATTCGCAATAATCTTTCTCGTTGGAAAGCTCTTTAAAAACAATCCTTCGATGCTTTGTACTCTTGATAGTGCAACATAAAATTGACCCTCAGTAAAGATACTTGTTGGATCAATGTAAGCTTGCTTGAGCGTTTGCCCTTGGGACTTGTGCATTGATATTGCCCATCCAAGCTTAATCGGAAACTGTCTCACTGATAGCGCAGGAAGGCTATCTTCCATTTCAATATCAGGGTCTATGAAATCAGTTGTTTCTCTTTCAATAAATACTCTTTCATTATTATCAAGCCTTGCAACCAATACATATCTAGGAGTAAATTCTAAATTTTTTCTTCGATTATATTCATAATAACGTCTTGCCATAATATAAGTGTTTTCATCTTTAATTAAATAAAGGTAATCACTTATTTTCTCATAATTAACTTCACCCAGATCTTCAGGAGAGCAATCATCATAGTTCCAAAAGAAATCTTTCATACATTCATATTTATCAATTCCAACATCAATGTAATATCCAGAATTTTCATAAGTTGCAAGCTGTCCGTTTACATAGCTTTCATCTTCAGCATTGCTTGTGATAAGAAGTCTTGCTCCCTTTTTCACTGAAATACTTCCTAGAGCTTCTAATTCTCCAAAGTAATGAGAGATTAATTTTTTCTTTGCTTTATCATGAGAGCTATAAAAACTATGATAGCTTCTTACGTTTACAAAAGTATCCATTTCTTCAGGAATTTCAGCTAATTTTTGATTGTTAATTTCATCAGCTTCCTTATTTAGTGAAGTAAGAGAAATCATTTCAATATCTGATTTTGCTCCTACTCTAGTCATAAAAAGTTTTTTAGTTTCAGGGGAGCATTGGCCCTCACGAACTTCATTAAGCGCAGAAATCATTTGTTCATCAGATTGCCTGAAAACTTTTTTAAGATAAATATTTACAAGATTCATTGATTTCCAGATCGTTGTTTGAAAACAATATGGGCCTACAATATTTTCCCAAGATTGAACTACAGGAGGAAGCTGAAGAAAGTCACCAACAAAAATCATCTGTTTCCCTCCAAATGGATAGGGGTTAGGAACTTGCTTAAAAGTTTCTAAATCAATTCCACCTTGAGCATATTGAAAAATTAGATTCAAAAGAAAAAATGAATCACTTCTTAGCATTGAGATTTCATCAATGATCACAATATCAGCATGATTAATTCTTGATTTATATTCTTCCCATTTTTCGCTTGATATAATTTTATGAATATCATTTTTATTATGATAAACCCCAAGACCTGAGAGCTTATGAATCGTCATGCCTCCAATATTCAAGGCTGCTATCCCTGTTGTGGCCGTAAGGGCTATGGATTTTTTGAAGGGATAAACTTTTTCATTATTTAGTCTGATTAGTTCATGAATATGCCAAGATTTTCCGACTCCTCCTGAGCCTGTAAGAAAAATGTTTCGTCCGTCCTGTACTGCTTCAAAGAAGTTCATTTAATTGCTCCATGTCTTTCTAGTTTTTTAATTAGCTGGTGTATGCAAAGACTACTTTGTGCTGCAATTCCGAATAACTCTTCATAGATTTTATAAAATTCTTTCACTGAAATATTAATTGTCTCTTCATGAACTCGCCATTCTTTAGGATTATCAAAAACATATCCTCTATCAACTATTTGACCCTTGCTATTATAAGCAACACATTTTTCTGAGATGGTGTCAATATAGACAGATTCATTGTTAGGGATATTAATTAAAATCTTGCCATCTACAAGGGCCTGATAAACTTCTTTTTGGGTTTGAAACTTCATTTGCTATCCTTTAATTTATTTTTTGGTCAAATCTATCTTTAGCAATATTACAGCCTAGAGCATAGAATGGACTTGCTATTACATCACCAATACTGCGTAACCTGCAATGCTTATCATTATTTGCTACTGCGGCCCCATGAATGAAAGTAGCAAGTGCTGTTAGCCAGAAAATTACTAAAATTATTCCTCCAAGAACCTCCTGTCCGTCTTTATCCAAACCCAATCTGGCCAAAAGTTTTTTACATAAATTATAAGTCATTTGTTCTCCTTTAGTGCTTCATTATAGCCTTGCATAAATCCATAAATGTAACTTGACCCTTCTGGAAAGCCTTCGCTTCCGTTATCGGTATCAAGGTTTCTAAAGCTATGTCTTGCTTTATCTTTTATTGCCATCTGATGAACTCTTTCAATTTCTTTATCGTTCCATATAACTAATTCATTGACTTCATAATATCCGTCACCATTGTTATTAGGAAGTCTAATTTTATAATAAGTCTTGTCTGATGTTTTATTATAATCAATTGACAATAATTCACATTTTGCACCTTTAAAATTCCCTATGACAGGAGTACAATAGTTACCTACTATAAACTTTTTAGTATCTATTTCAGTATCTTTCTTTTTACCAAAAATTCTATCCCATCCTTCTCCGTAGGCATCTTGGTCTACATTTAGGTGGGCCTTTTCTTCAAAGCCACGATTGCGGCTGTCTTTCTTTGCTGTCATGCTCTCCTCCATACTTCTTTATTACATATTTTACAGGTTCTCGTTTGAATACACATAAACCCTTTATGACCTAACTTATTACTTGAAGGTACAGTGATAGAAGGTTTCCATGCGTTCCATTTATGAAAAAATATCCAAAAGCATTTCATAAATTCTCCTTAATATAGTTCTGAAGAAATTCAATATCTGAATCCTTCATGTTTGAAAAAGTTAAATTATTAATATAAAGCTTCTGAATCCTAATAATTTTCTCAGGAAGAGTAGAATTGTCAATATCAGGAATAAGATTTTTTAAAAGACCATCACGAAGTTGTTTAAGTTGATCGTTTAAAGGAACATTTTGTTTAAAGCTCATATATCCTTCTTTTTAATAGATATTGAATCGCTATCTTCATATAAAATTTCATTCTCTTTTATCATTACTTCAGGATAGAGAGACATAACATCAGTGCTAATGATTTGCGATCTATCATATAAAATATTTTCATGATATTCACCGCCTTTGTATGATTCCCTAGCAAAGTCTCTGCTATTTCCTGTTCTTCCATACATTGAGTTCATTTGAAGCTTTAATACACTATCCCAAGCATTTGCTTCCTTCCTAAGTTGTTTCATTTTTTCTAAACGAACTTTTTCAGACTTTCTCATAAATTAATCTCCGATCTTAAAATCTAATTGTTCTTGTCTTTTATTTTTCTTAACTTTTTCTTTTTTGGCATATTCATCAATCATGCGAGGTTTATTTAAAGCATGTTCCAAAATTGATTTCTTGGATTCTTTTTTTGTGTCACCTTTAACTCTTAAATTCATAGTTCTTCTAACATCATCTTTTGTGAGAGTTTTAATTCCTGATGCTGAAACTCCAAAATATCCTGAATCTTTTTGATCACTATCAAGGCCACAAAGAAAGTTTTTATATTCGTAAATATGTCCGGCGATTAATTTCCATGAACACATTATGAAATTTTTCTTAACTTCTTTTAGAGTAAGCTCATGATACTGGCCATCTAATATTGACTGAAACATTCCTTCAGTTATGTTGTGAGTTACGCTATTTAAGAATTTTCTTTCAAATCCAAATGTAGAGGAAACTCCCTCAATAATAGCAATCCAAGGTTTCTCTTTTGGATTGACATTAGTTGCCGCAAAAGAAAAAGCTTGAGTGTTATTAATGAGGGAGATTCCTATGTGATAGGCATCAATATAATCGGTGTTTTTTGAAGTAGTCATAATGTTCTGTCCATCGCTTAAAGTGGAAATATCATAAACAGCGAATTCTGAAATGTATAGGCTTAAAATGTTAAGAGATTATTTATGGGAGAGGAAGGTAAGCTATTGATAAGACAAAAAAGGGAACATTTCTGTTCCCTTTTCCGACTTTTTGCGAGGCCAGAAACTATTCTTTTAAGGGGATAGGCTCAATGGCATATTCACAATACCCTCTAATTATTTGGTTGGCAAGCGAATTTGTATTATAATAAAAATAACTAGCGAAGCTCACTATTGCCAAAGGCAATCTGTCAGCAAAGCTGATCTACCCAAAGGGTCTTTCCATGGCAGATTCAGACTTTCAATTAAAGATTCTAATAGCCATTATAACTGTTTCATTCACGATCATTATGGGTATTGCAGGGTTTCTTGTAAAGAAGCTCATAGACGATCTAGGAAGCAAGCTTAACGCTCTTTTAAATGATCAGAAGGATACTAATAGAATCACTAATGAACACGCTGTAAGGCTTGCCAAGCACGAATTACAGCTTGAATATTTAGCTGAAAAATTTAAAAACATTAAATAGAATTTTGATGATTATTAAGAGATAATTATGATGCCAAGGAAGGCATCTTTTAGGGCCATGGATGGCCCGTTATTTAGAAATCTTAAATGTTCCTTTGACCTTACTAGGTTTCTTAAGCTCTTTTTCAATTTTTTTTACATATCTTGCTAAATTTGAATCACCCTCTAAAGAATCATCAAAACTCCATTCATCATAATGCTCAAAATAGTCAGGAAGCTCTTTTGAAATAAAAGGGTAATCTTGATACTTGTCAATCTGTCTTATAGTAAAATCAATATAAGTATCATCAAGAATTAATAAGCAATGTCTATGCTCTCCGCCTTCGTCAACATCACCCGAAGCTGTCTGCCAAGTAGCATTTACCAATACTAATTTTAAATCGTAAATATCATGATTTCTTGCTGTTTGAATTACTGCATTTGAAAATAAATTACATTGCCAGAAAGCATTTTCACCATCATCAAAACCTAACTTATCTGCGGCCCTATGAGCAGCTTCAAGGACTTTTTCTAATGATACTTTCTTTTTCACTTTTATCCTCTAATTCCGAAAACTGTTGAAGCCTTATTATTTACTTCAGGAGTTGCACTTGGAGGATTTACCGCAGCATTGATCGCCACAACTTGAGGCTTCTTAGTCATATAAATTAACAAACCAATAACTCCTACAGTTGGAAGAACTTTTTTCCAATGCTTCTTTGCTTGATACAATAAATAAAAAGTAGCAAATGAAGCGAGAATAGTTTTTACGCCTTCTTTATCAATACCTTTAGTAATCCCTTGTTCTTCAAGATATGAAGTAACACCGACAGCATCAAGAGCTTTGCCTGTTTTTTCAAGATTGGTATCTAAATAGCTTTTTGATAATTGAGCAACTAATTCGCCTGAGGATTGTTGAGTTGATTGAGGAACTATGAGAGGAGTAGGATTATTAACCATAAATTGCCTTTGATTTTGAAGTTGATGAAGATGTTGAAGGTTTTCTAGTTAATAAATATCCGGCCAGCAAAAGAACAGCTACAAACCCGATTCCTGTTGCTGCAACTACAGCTTTATTTTTAGAAACATAATCAGTCACGCTATCAAGCCTTTTCATCCATCCGTTTAAAAAGACAGATTGAGAAGGATTGTTTTTTACAATATCAATATAACTTTGCTTTGAAGCAGCTAAAAATTTATCAAGAAAGGTTTTTTCAGGCATTTTATTAATTGCCGCTACAAATATCGGGCCAGCAACCCCGTCAACTGGAACACCTAAAATAGCTTGAGCTTGAGAAACAACTTTATTATGTCCTCTGTTTACAGCTTGATCAAACAAAGCATAAGCAACAGCATAACTTTTGATTTTATCACCTTGTACCATATCCCAATAATTCTTTTTATAAATTGCAATAGCATTTCCTTTAGGCAGATTTCTCATAACACTTTCAGCTTCGGACATTGGCTGACCTTTAGGAGCATCAGTATCAGGGCCTATAAGTTTTCTTCCAAGAAAAGTTTCATAAACTTTTTGGGTAATTCCTAGATTTGTTCTTTTTCCAGCGTCTTTTGGATTATTTACATAACCGCCTTCATGTAGGAGAACTTTGTTTATGGCATCGGTTGAGCTTGGCATAGAAGAACCTCTGATTTTTGAATTTCTTGACTTTGACAAGGATAATTATACTATTAAGTATGAAATATTGAAATAAAATGGGCAAGCGTAAGCTTGCAATATTACAATATAGCAGGAGCAAAGCGAGTGAATACCTCCAAAGAAACAGAAGATTTTGACCCTAAAACCCTCCTAATCTCTTTAAAAGAGGTAGAATTTCTTCATATTATTCATATTATGTTCTTTTTTAGCGGAAATCGTACCAAGACAGCTAGGGCCTTAGGATTCTCTATCAGGACTCTCAGAAACAAGCTTAATGAGTACCAGAAAGAAAGAAATATATCATTTCCTTTGGTAGATTGTGCCAGAATGAATAAGGCACAGTTTCGTCATGCTTTTTTAGTTCGTAACAGACTAAGCGAAGAGAAGTTTGATTTTCCTAATATTGATGTTGCTGAAGAGACAATTAAAACTTTGATTTCTGATTATGGATTTCCTCCATATCTATTAGAGTCTTTGCCTTCTACTTATCTGGATTCATCAAGGTAATAACTTCACAATCTTTTTTATCTTTCATTTTTTCAGTAGTCTTATAGAAAGCTTCATAGTTTTTACATATCGGGCAAACAATATAGTCAATGACTGTAATAGTGATAGCTTTTCTTTTGATCGCTTTACGTCCTGTATTTTTACAAGCTGTACAAATGTTTAATGAATATAAATTATTAATAGTCGTCATCACCAAACTCACTATCATTAGAATCTTCTTCCTGCTCTTGAGATGTTTCTGACAGGTAATTATTCAAAAAATTTAACTCATCCTTAAAGCAATGAATATAAGCTTTAATTTGAACATAGCGATCAGTTAATTTATCAGTAGTTGTCATTTCATTTGAATATTTTCTTATCAGATCATAAAGCTTTTTACTGCGATCATTAAGAGATTGAATAGACATAATAAAAATCCTTGATAAAGTGAGCATATTTAAGCTCACGCTTTTTAAACTTTTTTTTAAAAATATTTTTTATAGGTTTAGAAGGTGTATCTTTCTCAATAGATTCCTTTACAGGAATTATGGCCCTATCAGATACGCAGGACAATAAAACTAATAAAATAAATAGATAAAAACTACTCATCTTTATCCTTATCATCGGGCATAGAAAGCATAACAAGGAAGATGAGGCAAACACATAACAACAGACCTACTGATATTATGAATTGCTCATCTTCCGTGAAGCACATTATTTTTTAGGGGCTTCTAGAGGAGCTTTTAAAACATATTTAGCAATAGTTTCAATCCATTCTAGAACTTGTCCTATAATTGGAACATTTTTAAGACCGCTTGCAATCTCATGGAAATAAACTGATCCACCGCCTACGAATACATAAGCAAGAATAGCAGTAAAAGAATAATTTCCGTGAGTGATTATACCAATTGCAATATGTAAAAATAAAACAAAATAAATTTGAGCGTCAATGTATTGAACAACACCTTTATAAGTGATTTTAATTTTCTTAATTTTATCCCATAAAGGTTTTAAAAAACTTACCTTCATTGATGAAATCAAAATTGTCATAATTGCGTTGGCCTTAACTGTATAGTCTAAACCACCCCATCCTGAAACTAGTTTCCAAACGGCCGTAAAAATATTTCCTTCTGGAACAACAGTTGTCACCGCCGCATGGGCCGTAGCACCCATATAATGAAGAATTCCACCGAATACAGCAAGCAACACAACTGCAAGCAAAAGATACTCAAAAACTGCTCTGCTAAATTCTACAACTCTATCTGAAGAGGTTTTTCGGGCTTTCGTAGGCATTTCAATACTCCTTGTTAAAATGGTCAAATCTAAGACCTTAGCACGTTTAGAATTCATGACGGGTTCCTTTCAGTCACCACATCGAGCTTCGCTCGAACGACACCTCTTCGAGGTGTACTTGGGACACGGTTTAAATATTTATGAAAAAGAGTTATTTCTTTTTCTAATTCATCTAACATTGACTGAAGGTTATGAATTTCAGGAGCATATATAGGATAAACTATATTTATTGCTGATGCTACTGAAAAGGTTTCATAAAGAGAACCTTTTGCCATACTCAGAAATCGGGCAAAATCTTTATCACTTCCTCGACCGCTTCCTTCAGCTATATTACTAGAAATAGATAATGCTGATCTATTTATCTGAGAAATCATATTGAAACTCTCACTTTTGGGAAGTGTTGCGGTTAAAATATAAACATGTTCCAGCACCTTTAAAGATTTAATATAAATTTCCATTTTCACAAATTTCACTTATTTCCCCTAGTTCGCTGAAAGCGAAGTTGAGCTTTAGCTCATGGTCAGGCAACGCCTGATGTTTCCCTAACTCAAATGGATCGGTTTGGTATCCCATCCATCTTTGATTATTATCCTTTTATTATAACTAGATTTGATTGCCCTTTCACTCATTTTATACTCTTCACGGACATACTTCTTCTTTTTACCATGTTTTTTGAAGTATTCTTGTTCTTTTCGCTCGTGTATTGCCTTGAGAGTGACAGGATCGTTCTTCATCATGAGAAGTTCCCCGTATCTAAGGGCAGTTTTAAAGGTAGCGACTTTAGGCTGTTCATCCATTCTTAAAAGACGAAGATCGCCTTCTAGGGCCGTAGTAAAGTCTTCTAGATTAAAAGCTTGAGTTTTCTTTTTATCAAAACCTTTCATAGTAACTTTTTTATCAAAGCTTTCTCCGTCTTGTTCACCATCACCAACATAATAAGTTTTAGGTAAAACAAATACAGCTTCATTTGCTGAATATTCTTCTTTAAGATCACCTAAAGCTTTTCCTGTAGGAAGTTTTTTAGTTGAGTAGCAAGAATCTGTGTCCCCGTAGTATACGTTTCCTTTTCCGGCCTTCATAAAAACTTCTTTATGTAGATGAATTCTCGCAAGTGCTGTTACCCATCCAGCGATAGCAACATTATTAAATGTTTTTTCGAGTTTAACTGAAACAGGTTTTAAGCAAGCAAACAAATCATTACCTAGAGGAATTTCAAATTCAACATTGAAATCTCCATCTTCACATAAAACTAAATTCTCTTTACCAAAAACATCAATACCAGTTTTCCCGTAACATGAATTCATTAAAAGTTTACACATAATATCACCAACAGCGTCTTTTTCTGCTTTTGCTTTTAATCTCTTATCATAAAGATAATCAATAAAAGGTTTGAAAAAATCTCCTCCATCATGAAAGATAGCTCCTCTTTTTAATTTGGTTATTTTAGTGCCTTGAGAGATAGCATATTTAAGCTCACATGATGGCCATGTACCTGAAAACTTTCCTGTAGGAAATATAAATCTTGTGTTTTTGTTTTCATCAGTATGAGTAACACCTAAAACAGGAAAATAGCAATCTTCTGGAACTTCAACTTCACATTTCCAATATCCAAATTCTTCTTTGTTGAAATCTTCCCAAGTCATTGCCCATTTTTTAAATTTATTAGGAAAGGAATTTCTGGCCATGACCGTGGGATATAATGAGTTTACATCAAAGCAAAATATTTTTTCTTTTTCATTTTTCGCTAGAAATAACGGTTTAAAAATTTCTGTTCGTCCTCCAAAATAACCATTTCTCACAAACTCGTCTAAATGCGACTGACTATCATTTGGCTGTACGATTGAATAAAGAGGTTTTTCAAGAAACCAGCGAAGCACCTTTAATGCTTGTCCTGCAATGGTTGTACTTCCTCCTACATTTGCCACTAACTCCCAATCATAGAACTTAGTTAAACACTCATATAGGGCCTTCAAATCCATTTCAAGGTAGTCTAAAATGTCTTGACGGTTATAAATCTTGTGAACCCAATCAGCTTTTTTATCAGTTAAGATTTTATAAGTGACTTTTGATTTGTCATAATTTTTAACTTTCTTGCAGACCGTTTGTTGCCATACAAGTTTCATGTAAGTTGCATCATCTTCATCATTAATTACTCTAGTCTCATCAAATCTATCTCTCTCAGCTTGACTCGTTCCTTGTTCTATTTGAACCCATGTTGAAATTATTTCACCGTCATAGTAAATTTCATACGCTTCTTTTTTCATTATGATAGGAAAATAATCTTCATTATTATAAGAATGAGCAACAAAATTATAATCAAAATAAGTCTTAGCGTTTTGAACCCCAAAACTCTTGCAAGCAGCTTCTAATGAGAAAGGTAATAGGGCCGAAGAATCTCTGAAGGTTATTTTTCCTTGATAATAATCAAGATCATTATTTAAACAGAAATCAGCATCCATTTCTAAATCAAATTGTAATATTCCTGAACCTCTAGGAATAATATTTAAAATTTTGAATTGTTGATTTAAGATCGCTTCTTTGAGAAAAAAAAGAAAGTCATACTTTCCTCCAAAGTGAGCAAAAAATTCTTGAATGTTTTGAAATTTGCTTATTCTGAAACACTCTAAAAGAAGATTGTAACAATATTTAGTATGGAAAAAATTTTGACCATCATAAATCCCTGCAACAACATATTCAATCCAATTTTGGGCCTCAACATCTATGATAGCAAACTTTCTTTTACGATCAGTTGCTTCTTTTATGGGCCATAAAGTGTTGTCATCCTTTTTAGACTTTTTAGGTTTTTCTTTCGTCGTCATCGACTACTCCTATTAATTTATATTTGTGATAGCGTAATAATTATCACGATTGAAAAAAAGATGAAACAACTAGCTAAAATTTCGTCAGATTCGGTGGTAGACTCTTTAAGCTTATATCCTCCAAGACCTGATAAAAATATTGCTAAAAATGATAATAAAATTTGTACCCAAATATTTAATTTATCGCTCATTGTTTCTTCCTCTTTTTCTTCTCTGTTAAAAACTCGTTTAATATATCGCTTACTTGATCTAAATTTGTCATAAGCTGAATAAGATCACCTTCATGAACAAGATTTAAGTCTCTTTTCATTAATTTATTTTTCATGTTAGTGACAGAAGTTGTAAAAAGTCTTATTTCAGTAGGAAGACTTGCTTCAATATTTGATTCTTCTTTATAGAACCTTCTTAAATCTTCAATAGGAACAGAATTTTTATATTTTTTGTTTCTAATTAGATTTCCACCTTTTTTAACAAGATTGTTGTCCCATCCTAAACGGTCATTTGTTCTTCGAGCATTTTTCCATGTATGGTTGTCAATCTCTTCAAGCTTAATATCAAGACGTAAAATGACATTTCTATAAATTAATGTCCATTCTGATAATGTGTGAACAGGGATTCCGAGTGATAAGGCATAATCTTTACAGGTATAAACACCTTTAGAAATACCTCCATGTTTGATAGTGCAGACCTTGAGAGCATAAAAAGCAATTCGAGCTTGATAACAATCCACTTTTTTAAGAAGCTCTTTACCCATTTTTACGTATTCATCATATGAGACAATATCCTCTATATACTCATTTAATTTAATAGAAGCTAAGATTTTGTCGGGGTGTTCATGATAGGTAAATGCTTTAGTGGCTTTCATCTTTAGTTCCTTTCATAAGAATTGTTTCAAGTTGTTCATGAAGAAAATCTGTTGTATCAGATTCTTGCCCTTCTTCAATATAATTTAAACCTTTATAAATATCCTGAGCTTCTTTAATTGTTAATTCAATAATAATGTTTCTATTCAGAAATGTCGTTTTCATCTTTTTTCCCTATTTTATAGTTTGATACTTTATTTGAAAAGCCTTCTTCCCTGTCTATAATAAAACTTTTATCACCGTCAAAATTCGCTACACATTTAGTTCCAGTTCGGTTGGTAGTAATTAAGAGAGTAAGCACTTGGCCATGATGAGAGATAAATATTTTTTTATTGTGTGAAACTCTGATTGTTAAATTACCCATTATTAAACCCCTGTAATGATCATAAAGCCTGTAATATATTGTGAATCAATAAGTCCGATATTTCTACTTAAATAATTAGCAATTCTTTCTCTCATTAAATCAAATAGTTCATCAATATCAGAATCTACTTCTTTAATATTAAAGGGTTTAGAAGGAAGACTAATACCATAACCGCTTTTTTTCTTCTCTATACCGTTTCCTCCTACATAGTTATAAATAATTTTATCATTTTCATCAAACTGAGGAATAAAGAATCTTATTTGATAATCCTTTCCTGATTTAATTTCTTTATTTTTATGAAGTCTTCTTATTTCTTCAAGTAAAATCTCATGAAGTGTTATGTAAATGTCTTTTACTCTTTGAGAATATGCCGTTTTTTTGTTTCTTTTAAAATTTGGTGAAATACTGAGAGGCTGTTCAAAATCAAATATAAATCTTTTAGTAGCATTATTAGTATTAGTCTTTTTTGAAAAGTAATATTTATAATCGGTCTTAGTCTGTTTATAGTTAAACTCTTTATCTTTATCATGATCAAGTTTATAGTCTAAATGTAATTTTTCTTGTTCTTCTTCATATTTGATTCTTTTTAAAACCATTCTTTGAATATCTTCTGAAGTAGGGGCTTCTCTTGAATCATAAGTTTGAAGTGAATCTGTAACTCTTTTAATAAATTTTTTAAAATTAGTCTCATCACCTCTATCTTTTATATCTTTAACCAATTTCCCGTATGCTCTTTCTAAGATTTTAATAAAATCTTCTTCCTTATCTTTACTCCAAAAATGTCTCTTATTAATTAAATGCTCTTTCAGATATAACCTGATGCGGCCTTTAATATTTCTTGATAATTTGGCCTTCTCAAGTCTTAGTTTTCTTTTTTCTTGTTTGATTAATTCTTGTTCTCTATCGGATAAAGCATTTTCTATTTCCTCTTCAGTTGGCCCTTTAATAGCTTTTTCTTTTTCTAATCTTTTCTCTTCAATTTTCTCAAGTCTTTTATCTTCCTTAAGAAGCATTTCCAAATCTTTTTGGATTTCTTTTTCTAATTGTTGTTGTTGTTCTTTTTCTTTTTGTTTTTCTAATAATACTTTTTTATAAGCATTAAGCTCTTTTCTTTTTTCACGTTCAAATTGTCTTTTTAGTCTGGTTATTTCTTTTTGCGCTTCAATTTCTTCTTCAAAAACCGAGACAAACATATCAATATCGGATTCTTTTAAAGATTTTTTATATCTTGAAGGAAAGTCCATTGAATAAATGATCTTGTTTTTTAAGATGAAGTCAGCACGATAGGCAGATTTGATATTAGTAAGGGCAACTCTTCTACCATTACGATCATATAATCGGTAAGACAAGTGGGACATTTAATTTTCTCGCAATCACAAAAAAGTTAGTTCATTTAATTAAAACTGATTATCATAAAAAGCTTTAAGAGAGCAAATAGCTCTTTGTCTATTTGTTATGGTTAATAATTTTAACACTTCTTCATCATTATGTCTAGAAGGGTTAGTGTCAACCTCTTTTAGGTGTTTAACATTATCAAGATAGGAAGATAAGTAATCTAGCTGAACCATTTTAGGGTAAATGTAACCAAAAAAATTATCATCACCAATGTAATCAATATGACTGAAGTGTGTTGTGGGGTGATAATTAAGACTTAATCTATTTGAAACTTCATCATCACTCAATCGAAATAAATCATATCCTATAATTTTTCTTACCACTTCTTTTCTCCCTCTTGCCATAGTGACTCCTTGATTTTTATGATCAATTCATAACTATTTTTTGTCAGCAACTACGTCAACTGTGTGCCTTACATGGATATATCCGACTTCATCCTCAAGTGCTTCAAGAAAGACAAGAAAAGTTTTATTAGGAATTATAATGTCAGCGTTTTTATCTAGAACAAAATCTTCTCCTGACTTATCGTAGAGAGGTTTTAGGGCAATTAAATGTTTGGCCCGATAAGAACCTGACATTTCAAAATTTACCTGAATATCATTTAGTTCAGCTTTTAGTTCTTTACCGTTAACAAGTTTAAAATTAAATTTATTCATAACATCCTTTATTAAATAAACCTATATTAAAGGTATTATCTATCCTCCTACATAAGTAAAACCAGTTAGCATATAAACAGGCGAAGAGCTAATACTTACTTGAGCTTCTTGTGTTCTAAATCCTACTCCTAAATAAATATCTGATCCTGAAAAAGATGATAAATCTCTTCCACCTAAGTTAGTTAAAGGGTCTTCACCTGCAAACCATGCTCCATTTTTACCAAGCCAAACTTTTTTATTATCTAAATCTAGAGCAATCGTTAAAATATCACCTGTTTGATAATCAATTGATGACTGGCTAGGCTGACCGTTTTTTCCGTATGATGATCCGGCAGGAGAAAAACTAAAATTAGTAATTAAACCAAATACATAAGGATCTAAACTATTAATAAACTCCGTTGGAGATAAGTCAGAAATAGACCCACCAAAAAAAATTGAATTATTATATAGGTTAGAATTTATAACATACTCAATATATTTTTTTCCGTTCAGAGAACTCAAAGATGGTTTAACATAAACAAGTCTAGTTGTTGTTGTATCTGAATATAATTTATTCGCTGTCAAGTCAGCATTGGCAAGAGTAATTATGCTATCCATTTGTAAAGAATTAAAATTAGGAATAATAATCTCTCCATAACCTCCAACCAAAGCAAAATCAAACTCAGTTGCACTTGGAAAACTTGCTCTTGCAAAAGCTAAAACTGCTCCATTACCATCCATGATCGTAATTTTCTGGCAAAGCATGTTTCCGTTATAAATATTTGTTTTTAAATTTAATGAATATGTGTTTCCGGCAAATGTCATCTTCTTAACTTGTGAAGGGCCAGTATCATCAACATAATAAAATTCTATTTCTTGCCAGTTTGCAGGAATACTCCAATATGGATCAATAATTGCAAAATCAGTAACAAATTGAGCTTTATCAATAGTTACAACTTCAGGAGTTCCGCATACTGAAGTAACAGGTAAATTGGTAAGAATAGACATGAAAGCTCCAAGGTTTTAGTTGTTCTAATATGTTAAGCTATTTCAGTGTCAAGTAAAATAGTTAATTTGAAAAGCATCTTTTTTAAACTAGTTATGTCAGTTTTTGTCATAAAAAAGACCATAGACAAGGTAAAAAAAGGATGGAATGATTGCTGTACTTAACGAGGCAGCTATTATGACAATTGAACAACAAACCAAGCAAATTGAGAGAAATCAGCAATATTTAAGTGCTGCAAATGAACTTATGGATGAAATCAATAAAATGCTTGGTTTTGAACATTCTAGTGAAGATTCTGAAGCGATAAAAGAAAGTCTTCTTGTAACTCTGAAAACATTAACAGGAAATAAATAATATGCGTCCTTCTTATCTTGTACGTGATCTTTTTGAAGACCCTAGCATAATTGAAAAATTAAATGATATTGGATTTATTTCAATTGAAGGAACTAATCCTGATACTGATGAAAAATTTATGACGTTAGTAATGTTTGAGCATCATTTAAAATGTGCGGCCGGAATGAATAAAGTTGTAAATATGAATGAAGTTTCTAATAATAAATTGTTAGGAGTTTTGAGTTTAACTAAGGATATGATGACTGAGCAGTATAGTCCTTTTGTTAAAGCGATAAATGGGTTTGGGTATAGCTTATTAAATTTAGGAGTAAAGATATGAAAACAGTTGAAAATATTTTGGAAGCAATTAATAAATTAAGTATAGATGATAAAATAAAAATAATTCAAACTGTAGTTGATAATACTGTAAAAGATTTTGAATCAGATAATGGTATAAATATAAAAAGTACCTTGGATGAAATGTCAAAAGATTTTAAAGATAAATTTTCTACTTTAATAAAGGAACAATAGATATGACAACTGCAATTCATGGAAGCGATCAATTTGCTAAATTATGTTCTAGAACAAGTGCTACTGATTATGTTCCTATAAAAGAAAGACTTGAAAATCGAGCTTTAGAGTATGAAATGATAACTCTTATGGAAAGATTGTCTGGAACAATTAGAAAGCTTGATGATATTAAAAAATATGCTTTTTATGGAAAGCTTACTCCATATATTGAAAATGTTTTAAAAAGTGAAATGGAGTCAGTTGGTTTAAGTTATTATACTGAAAAAAATATTGGTATCCTTCATTCTGTTGTAGGTATTACAACTGAAAGTGGAGAACTTCTTGAAATGCTTTTACATCATCTTAAAGGTGGTTATCCTATTGATGATGTAAACTTTGTTGAAGAATTGGGTGATGTTTCTTGGTATGTAGCAGAAGGTTCTAGGGCCGTAAATATTCCTTTGAGCACGATTCATACTATTGTTATTGAAAAACTTAAAAAAAGGTTTCCTGATAAGTTTACAAATGAAAAGGCTATAACAAGAGATTTGAAAGTTGAGAGAGAGCTACTTGAAGAATCAATGAATTTAGGAGAATCATAATGTCACAATTTAAAAATCCATATAATAAACCTTCTATTAACCATATTAATGAAAATCCTGATGCTGTTTTGAAGCTTCAAAATTTTGCTTTTTCTTGTAATAAGCAAGATCATGAACCTTTTATGACTATTAACATTATTGATTCTTGTAAAACCCATATTAAGAATTCTGATAAGGTTGTAGGGTTTATTGGGATTGATAGTAAGACTATTGATTTTAAAGGTGAGGGGAGTCTTTCTAGAGCTTTTGATAGATTGGGATATAAAATTGTTCCAAAAAGAAGGCCTGTAGTTGAAGTGGTTGAAAATTATCTTAAATCATTTTGGAGTTAATTATGTCTATGAATAGAACAGAACTTTTTGAGTTTCAAAAAAAGACTTTTGATAATCTTCTTGAATTAACTAGAAAGAAAAATGCTGATTATTCTGGAAAGGGTGATGATGCTTTTAAGAATTTTAATTTAGTTCAACAATTTGGTTGTGTAACTACTGAACAAGGGTTTTTTACTCGGATGATTGATAAAATTTCTAGAATTAGTTCGTTTATTGAAAACGGTGAGTTGATGGTTAAGGATGAGAGTGTGACAGATACGCTTTTGGATTTGGCCAATTATAGTGTGTTGTTTGCTGCGTATTTGGAAGGGAAAAGAAGGGATTTAGAAAATGAGAATTTATCGGGGCCTACATTATGAAATCTCTAATCATTCTTTCTAGCTTGTTACTTTTCGGTTGTGTTGAAAAAACTAAAGAGCAGGTTGGGTATTTTAAATCCATGTTTGATAAGTCAGCTATTGGAAAAAATTGTGATGAAAAAAATAAAGTAGTTTGCTATAGTAGAAATGAGAAATCATTTAATTGTGTACAGGTTGAAAAGCCTATTTGTAAGAAAGAGGAAATGATCAAATGACTTACTTAATAGCTTTATATGTTGTTATGTTGATAGCTAATATTTGGTGTTTAACAGTAAGCAAAAATAAAATTATGATTATATTTCATGTTTGGGGATCACTTTATTTTATGTATCAATTAGCTCCTTTAGTTGAAATAAAATGATAAAAAATGAAAAAGATAGAAAAATTCCTCTGCCAAGAATTCATATTTCAGGGCATGATCAAAATCATACCTATTGTAACTCATGGTCGCTGTTTGCTGAGAAAACTGATTATCCGCAGGATGCAAATTGTAAGACATGTTTAGCGATTTATAATAAGGAAATTGGGAAGATTAAAGTTTATCCGTTTGGAGGAAGACCGAAAAAGAAAAAGGAACTAAAATGAAATCTCAATGTGTTATTTGTTTTAATTTACCTTGTACTTGTCGATTTGGTTTATTGCATAACAGGACTTGTAAGAGTCATTATTTGTTTGGCCACTTCAATAACTTGCTTGGCATAAAGCTCCTCTTCTTCCGATAACATATAAACATCTTCGGATTCATTCCATCCTTCAGACTCGGTATATCCTATGCAATTATTGTTGCATGAATTTTCATAATTATAAAAATTTGCTTCATCATATTTAATGTCTTTGTATGGATCGGTAATCACAATTAATAAAGCTGTCAAAATCATTGATAGTTGTTTCATAGCATCCTTGCGGTAAAATTATTGGGAAATATTATCAAGTTTTAGGTGAATTTCAAGTACAAATTCGGTGCGTTAGCTATTTTTTGGAGGAATACCTTATAAGAGAGATAATAGGACTTTAAAAGAGGTAATTTATCAAGATTTTAATCCTAATGCTGTTTTCAATTAATATGGCCTATGGGAAGTTCTACCCTGTAAAAACATCTCCTGTATGGCAAATTGAGCTTACTAAAGTGGCTAATTGTGTTTTAACTGATAATGCTTTTTTAATTGAAATAGCTACCATTCCAAAATTTGATTATTCCAATGCTACAGGGTTAGAAGTTAGTCTATCTTTACAAAAAAACGTAAATGCTTATTTAGCAACTTATAAACCTAAATTTTATAATCGCTATTCAAAAGTGATTGCTTATAGAAATTCAAATTCAAATATCATCCATTTTAATATTTTAAAAAATCCTAGAGAAGTTGATAAAATGGTGAATACCTGTATCCATGAAATTTTACATATTCATAAATATCATCATAACGGAAATGGGCCTGAAAATGAGGGCAGACAATTTACAGTTAATTATTATGTTGGAAGGCTTGCTGAGAAGTATGTCAAGGACTGTTTATGATTGATGCTTTAAATGAAACAATTGCTATATGTATTTTGTTAGTGATTATCTTTACGATTCTAAGTTTTTGGGTGTCAAATAATTGGCAGAAAAGCCTTATCAATAGTTTGAAGCTTATATGTAGTCTTATAGCAATTATATGTAGTTTGATGGTTCTGGCTCAATAAGCAAGGGGAGCATCACACTCCCCTCTGCAATCCTATTCAGCCGCTACAGCTTGTGGCCCGATTGTTACTTGGCAAATCAGATTATATTACGATATGTTCTTTTAGTCAATTAACTAAATGGGCCATTATGTCAGACGAAAAACAAATCAAAGAATCAATTACTGAGAAATCTGAGTTCAAAGGAAATGCGATTTTAAGCATTTTTGAAGTGGATGATAAGGGCGAAAAGAAGGCTTTTCCGTTTAGCTTTGGGAAGAAGAAAGCTCAATCAATTATTAAGCATTATGAAGAGATTAAGGCTTTTGCTGAAGGGTAATTAATAATGAAGGGTATATATAATTTAAAATATTCTGATAAAGATGGAAACATTGTTTTCGGTCGAAGACTCAAACATGTTAGAAGAATTGAGTTGGAAAATGGAAAATCTCATGGCCATACTTTTATGAGTGATAATTATGATTATTTGGGAAGAAATGGATCATCTACACATAAAAGGCATCCTGTTCAATATGAAAGAAATGTTAATGGGTTTAAGGTTGTAAAGAAAAAAGAGGGATTATGAAATACGATTATAAAAAGCATCAAAGACGAATTAGAATAAACTTTATTATTGAATCTGTTTTTTATCTTATTCTTATTTTAGGTTTGCTTTATGCGATCTTTATGAATATTAGTAAGTTTGAAGAATATAAAAATCAGGTTTGTGGTGGGAGTATTTTAAAATGTTTTGGAAAGTAAAAAATAGCGAAACTATAAGTCCTCCTCCATGTCCGAAGCCTTATGAGATTGTTGTTAAAGGTATAAATACTGTTTATGGTATGACGGATATTAAGTTTGTTGAAAGCCTTAAGAGAGCGAAGAAGGTTGATCAGACAAGACAGATTGTGGAATGGTTGGAGTATGATTTATTGGTTGCGAAGAGGAATCAGTTTGAGGCGAAGAGGGTTTATGAAATGGAGGATAATTAAATGATTACTAAAGAAAAGATTGAGAAAGCAAGAAAAGCATTAAGTAATTTCTGTAAAGATAAATATACAATGAGCATACCCCCACAAAAAACTGATGATGATATGGTGATTCATGAGTTTATTAATAGCGCAGAAAAAATTCTTGAAACGGTGAGTGAGGGGTTTGAAGATTTCTATTATGAAAACTTTAAAGATTGCTCAACAAACAAGGTTCTTGAATATCTAAAGCCTTTAGACCTAGAAACTTGGCAAGCCGCAAAACTTTCAAGTGCGAAAGAGATTGAAGAGTTGAAAGAAAAGCTAGTCAAATGTAATAATAATAGAATTATCATGCAAGGTAGTTATGATGAGACGTTAAAGGAGAGAAACTCTTTGTTGATTTCATCAAGGGACACTAGCGAGGATGATGAGTATGACGATTACCCGTGAAGCACTTGAAAAACTTAAATAAACGGAGGATGGGATGAATACAAAACAAGATATAAAACCTGTCAATGGTGACAAGAATCATCCTGCAAATTTCCCTCCTAAGCATTATGAAAATGCTGCTACTATTTTCGATGATGTTGAGGATTGGACAAAATGGCTTGGAGATGGTGAGATTTTAGTTATTAGACATACCTCTGAAATGTCTTGGGTTGAGCATGTTAAATCAAAACAATTTATGGATATATAAACGGAGGGCGGGATGAGTGATATATTTAGAGATTATTCTTTTGGCGGTTGGATAAGTCATGCAAGGCTAGAACAATCAATAACCTTGAGAGATTTTGCAAAAAAACTAGGTATAGATGCTGGAAATCTTTCTAGGATGGAAAGAAATGAAACTGCACCGCCTAGAAAAGCAAAAAGAATTGATGAAATATGTGAAGCACTAGGAAGGCCTGAAATGGCACCGCTATTAAAAAGCATAGCACTTCAACACCATATAGCAGTTTTACAAGAAGAATTTTTAAAAGAATAAACGGAGGATGGGATGACGAAAGAAGAATTTATTACGAAACGAACTAAGATTATGTCAAAAATGTTGGATAATTCAGACGAGTATGGGATTTACCCTACCACCACAGCATATGCAGAGCTTGATGATTTGTTCGATTCAATCTGTATTGAGGGGGGTGAGCAACCATGGGAGCCAAGTCGTGCTCAACAATTACGTAATCAAAAGCTTAAATAACGGAGGATGGGATGGGTCTTAAAGAAGATATGTTGATTCTTGAAAAATCAGGACTAGAGTCTCGTATCAAGGAGCTTGAAGATAGGATTAACGGATTGGACGCTGAAAGAACCGCTTCAAATGTTCGCTATATTCAAGCGAGGGAGTACCTCAAGGAAGCTTGTGAGTTAATTAAAAAAGGAGCCTACTTTTCTGGCCACTACACTGACTGCGATCAAGCCAATGACGATGAAGAGTGTACATGTGGCGCAGAAAGATTTGAATTTAATGCTCATATATTCTTAGAGATACACGCAAGATAAATAAACGGAGGATGGGATGAGTGAAAATAAAACAGACGGATATCATACAGGCTCAAGCAAGTTAAAAACTTATAGCTCTTATATTGGAAACACTTCCACAAGGTTAGAAATCCATGACTGTATAACGATATTTGTAAGAGTTAACCACCTTTCAACTTCTCATACTTTGAAGATGGATAGAAGCGAGCTTTTAACTATGCGAGAAGTTTTGAATAATTGGTTTGACGAAAATGAAAAGATTAAATAAACGGAGGATGGGATGAAGAATGAAATATTAAAACTATTTCTCAGTCAGAAAATGAGCACTCTTAGTTTCTGGATTGGAAGATGGTGGCTTTGTATTTGGAAAACTAAATTCAAAGAAATAAATATCGGAATTGGAGATGATTTAGGTGAAGGAAATTTTGGGCCTTTTAGCATAATTAATCATCGTAAGGGGATATTTTGGGTTTCAGTTGCTCGTCCTACGATTACTTTTCTGAATAGAAAGTATTAGGCATAAGATGGATATAAATAAATGTACTGAGATTTTTTATAATCGAAAATACAATTTAATTTCTATAGGGTATTGGCAATGGAACATGGTTCATTTTATGTCGGATTTAGGAGATAATTGGTATCTGAGAGATGAGATAGATGACTATGTTTTTATTGGATATATTTAATAAACTGAGGATGGGATGACCTTCATAAAACTCAAATACCGTTGCTGGCAACTTTCTCTTCCTTGTGGTGCTGTTTTCTACGGCACCACAAAAAAATCCTGTCTTGCTCAATTAGAATCCTTCACAATCTCCCTCTCCAACTCCCAACTCCCTTAAATCACTCCCTTCCTTCATTATCTTTTCCCTTGACACCCCTTTTCCCTTGACATTGCCAATACCCTACCTCCTCACCCCTCTTTTCCCCGTTGCACTTTGGCAACTACCCCGTTTTTCGGA